>TARA_R110002096_G_scaffold228577_2_pt1 | contig 26996 bp, 22 predicted proteins | sample TARA_R110002096 | Tara Oceans TARA_R110002096 (sample SAMEA4397295) | marine metagenome | biome: Polar Biome; feature: [DCM] deep chlorophyll maximum layer (ENVO:01000326); material: water (ENVO:00002006), including particulate matter (ENVO:01000060) such as... | depth 35 m
CAATCCGCTCATTGCGGAATTCGATGACATGACCGTTTTTGACATCAATCAGATGATCGTGGTGCTCGTCAGGCACGGTTTCATAGCGTGACCGCCCGTCGCGGAAATCGTGGCGCGCAATAATGCCCTGTTCTTCAAACAGCCGCATGGTGCGATACACTGTCGAGACTGAAATATTCGCATCAATGGCGGCGGTGCGGGCATGCAGTTCTTCCACGTCGGGATGATCGTCAGACTGTTCCAGCACGCGCGCAATGACACGCCGCTGCTCGGTCAAGCGCAGGCCTTTGTTGCCGCATTGCTGTTCAAGCACGGACGTTTTGTGGGCATCGATCAGTCTGGGTGCCATTGCAGCCATCCGCAAAAGATGTGTTGCTTCAAGTTCCGATTAACGAACATTGCAGGCCATGACAAGCGCTGTGCCGCCGGAGACACCCTCACGTTTTTGTGCAGGCGTGTAATAGCCCTTGCGCACACCGACCTGTTCAAAACCCAAATCCCGGTAGAGATGTAAAGCCGATTGATTGTTTTCATCGACCTCCAGAATCAGCTTGCCGATGCGATCTGCATAAAGTTTGCGCAGTGCTTCATTCATCAACTGCCGTCCCACGCCGCGGCCTCTGGCGTGAGGGCTGACCGCAATCGTCAGGATTTCCGCCTCATCGGCAGCATGGCGCAACAGCACAAAGCCGGCAACCCGGTTACGGATCAGCGCGCCGGATTCAAAAGCCAGAAAACCGAAAACATTGCTCTGCCGCAGCAGGCCCATCATGTCTTCCGTTCCCCAGGCCGGATCAAAGCCTGTGGCATGGATATCCGAAATGGCCGTAGCATCCTCCACATCAAGCGGGCGCAGCAGAATTTCCCGGGCAATCAGCCGGGCGGGGTTGAGGAACGAGATCACAGCGACACCTCGTGATGATCGGTTGCGGCAGGGCGCAACACATGTTTTGCAGATTGCGGCTTTGCGTCGGCTCCGCGCAGATAAAGCGGCTTGGCCGGGTTATCAGCGGCGTTCATAGTGTGGCCGAGTTCGGCTATTGTGGCAATGTCAGGAAAGGCGATATCCAGGCACTTTCGGTCTTGAGATGGTGCCACCCCTGTTGCGGCTTCAACCAATGACACGCCGGAGCCGATCAGACACAGCGGCTCTGGCAGGATGTCGATCTGCGCCGCCAGATCGCTGACCTGGATCAGGCTGGCCTTGATGCGCACCGTGCCATCGCGGTCTACCGCTTTGACATAGGCAGCATCGCGCCGGGCATCGCAAATGGCGCAGAATGTCTGCGCGGAAGGATTTTGCCCGGCGGCCTGCCGCACTAGGGCATCCAGCACACCGACGCCGACCGCTTCGATGTTGAGACTGGCGGACAGGACACGCGCTGCCGCCAGCCCAACCCGCTGGCCGGTGAAGGATCCCGGTCCTGTCGTCACCGCGATACGCTGCAGATCAGCCGCACGCAGGCCGCTTTCGGCCAGCAGTTGGGCAATCTGACCAATCAGGACTTCGGCATGGCCGCGGCCCAGATCGCGAGTGTCCTTTGCCACAAGCTGCAGCCTGTCATTTTGCCATCGCGAGAGCGCGACCGCACACAGGGAGTTGCAGGTATCAATGCTGAGTTGAATCATAAGACAGACACGATCTAAAAAGGCTTTTACGGCGTTGCCAAGCCCTTACCTGGCTGCATGGAGCGCAGTCCTGAACTGTGCTCTGAAACAAATGCCGGACCCTGCGGCCCGGCATGAAAATGTCGAAATGCGGCGACAGATCATCAGATTACGGGACGCACTTCCTGAACATCAGGGACGAAATGGCGCAGCAGATTTTCAATACCGTGTTTCAAAGTGGCTGTGGATGACGGGCAACCGGCGCAGGCGCCGCGCATATGCAGGAACACAACACCGTCTTTGAAACCCTGAAACGTAATGTCGCCGCCATCATTGGCCACTGCGGGGCGCACCCGCGTTTCCAGCAATTCCTTGATGATTTTGACCGTTTCCGCATCACTTTCTTCAAAAAACTCGCCACTGGTCTCGTCAACCTGTGCTCCAGAGCCGTTGAGCACCGGCTGGCCAGACATGAAATGCTCCATGATCGCACCCAGAATCGCGGGTTTGATATGGGCCCACTCGACGTCCGATTTGGTGACCGAAATGAACTCCTGGCCGAAAAACACGCCATCAACGCCTTCAACTGAAAACAGTTTCTGCGCCAGAGGAGATTCCTCGGCTTCTGAAACGCTGCGGTAATCGCGCGTCTCCTGTGCCAGAACGGTCTGCCCCGGCAGGAATTTCAACGTGGCAGGGTTGGGTGTGGCTTCTGTCTGAATAAACATGGAATCAAACTCCCGGGAGACGGCATCAATCTGCGCCGTATGTGTCTTATCGTCAATCACCGATATAAGCAAAATCTGGCAATGTAAAAGGCCTAATTTAGAACTATTCTAGTCTGGACAGCACTTTTCCGCAATAACAAGCTCGCCGCGGCGAACCTGATCCCGCTCAGACTATCGCGTCCATATCCTCATCGGTCAGATCGCCGGGAACAATAGTGACAGGTATCGGAAAGGCGTCGCTCTTGGTGGCAAGCGATGCAATCAGCGGGCCGGGGCCCTCAGAGCCAGCGGCTGCGGCCAGAACCAGAATCGCAATATCCTCGTCTTCCTCGATCAGCTCCATGATCTGAGGCGCGCGCTGGCCTTCCAGAATCACCAGTTCCGGACGTATGGTCGACACCGAATTGACCTCGTTTTCATACCGTGCCAGTACAGCTTCCGCTTCTTCGCGGGCTTCGGCGCGCATGATGTCCTCCACGCCTATCCAGTGCTGAAATTCGCCAGTGGAGATGACATAGAGCAACACCAGACCGCCGCCCGTGTGCTCTGCGCGCCGCGCCGCATAAATCAGAGCGCGGTGACACTCCGGCGTGTCGTCGATCACCACCAGAAACTTGCGGCGGTGACCTTCTTCTCTACTTTTGCGTTGCTTCATCATGGGCGGATGCTGCCATTGCCCGCTCTTGGCGGCAAGTATTTTGTCATGACACAAATCCGAATATGGCTTTGACATCGCGCAGAACAGGCGCTGCGAGCACCCGCGCCCGCTCGGCCCCGTCGCGCAGAACTGCATCGACATGATCTGTGTCGTCCATCAGGCGGCGCATTTCCTGCGTGATCGGTGACAGCATCTGCACCGCCAGATCGGCCAGAGCCGGTTTGAATTTTGAAAACTCGGCTCCGGCATATTCCGACAGCACCTCTTGCGGTGTTACGTCGGCAAGCCCGGCATAAATATTGATCAGATTGCGCGCTTCCGGCCGCTCAGCCAACTCTTCAAGAGTGTCCGGCAATGGTGCCGGATCGGTTTTCGCCTTGCGAATTTTTTTTGCCAGTTCATCGGTATCATCGGTTAGATTAAGTCGTGACAGATCGGAGGCATCAGAGCTCGACATTTTCTTGCTGCCGTCGCGCAATGACATCACCCGCGTGGCGGCACCGGTAATCAATGGCTCAGGCAGCGGAAAGAACGTCTTGTCGGGCCCGACCCCCAGTCCAAGCTGGTCGATTTGCGTCGCAAAATCCATATTGAATTTCTGCGCAATGTCACGCGCCAGTTCCAGATGCTGCTTCTGGTCTTCGCCAACCGGGACGAAGGTTGCGCGATAGGCCAGAATATCAGCCGCCATCAGATCGGGATAGGCGAACAGCCCGACGGATGCGTTTTCACGGTTCTTGCCGGCCTTGTCCTTGAACTGGGTCATGCGGCTGAGCCAGCCCATGCGGGCAACGCAATTGAACAACCAGGCCAGCTCGGCATGTTCCTTGACCTGGCTCTGATTGAACACAATATGTTTTGCCGGGTCGATGCCCGCAGCCAGAAAGGCAGCGGTCACTTCGCGGGTTTTCTGCCGCAGCACTGCGGGATCCTGCCAGACAGTGACCGCATGCAGATCGACAACGCAATAAACGCAATTGTAGCTGTCCTGCATGGCGACAAAACGCTTGATGGCACCAAGATAATTGCCAAGATGCACATTACCGCTGGGCTGGATGCCGGAAAACACCCGAGGTTCAAAACCGGAATCGACCGTATTCATGAATAACTCTTGTTACTGGAATTGAAGGACACGCCCTTATGACGAAGCCGGAGGGGGCTGGCAAGACTCAACCTTTGGAGCGGCGCCGGATGCGGACCAGCAGGGTCAGCACATTGAGCACTCCGGCGATCTGGCAAAGCAACCCGAACAGAGCCAGGCTGACACCTGCAAGAATTGCCATGCCGAGAAATTTCTGCACAAACAACTCATTGACCAGCAACGGTTCCAGCCAGATGGCACCATAGTAAATCCACACCCCGGTCAAAGCTGTTGCCAGCAGCAGTCGCGGAATGCGCCGGTTCAGGCTTTTATCCCAGATAAAATGCCCGCGTTTCCACAGCATGATGCCCAGACACAGCGCATTGACCCAGCCAGCCACAGAGGTGGCGATGGCAATTCCCACATGCTGGAACAGCGGGAACAGTGCCAGGGAAACTGCGACATTCACCGCCACCCCGATGCCGGCAAAATACATGGGCGTTTTGGTATCTTCGCGGGCGAAATAACCTGGTGAAAAAACCTTGATCAGCACAAAGGCGGGCAATCCCCAGGCAAAGGCCGCAAGCGCCGCTCCGGTCGCCTTCGTATCGGCAGGGGAGAAATTGCCGCGCTCGAACATCAGCCGGATCACGTCATCCGGCACCAGAAACAGCGCCATTGCCGCAGGAAGCGTCAGTGCCAGCGCCAGCTCCAATGCCCGGTTCTGGGTGTCGCTGGCAATTTGCGCCTCATCTCTGCGAATATGGCGCGACAGCACCGGCAGCAGCACCACGCCCATGGCGATACCGACAATCCCGAGTGGAAACTGATACAGCCGGTCGGCATAGTACAGAAACGAAACCGCACTGGCCTGGGTTGAGGCAATGATTGTTCCGACCAGAATATTCACCTGGGTCACGCCTCCGGCAATCACACCGGGAAAACCAAGCACCAGCAACCGCTTCACCGATTTGGTCAGTCGCGGCCGTTTCAGCCGGAATTTGAAGCCGGTTCTGCGGAACGCCCAGTACAGCACCCCCAATTGCACAAACCCGGATGCGAACACGCCCCAGGCCAGCCAGTAGCCCGAGATCGGCGTATCGCCAAAACCGCGCAGCCCGATGACCGTCAGAGCCGAGATCAGAATGACGTTCAGCAGGATCGGTCCATAGGCGGCGGCGCGAAAATGCCCGAACGTGTTCAGCATCCCGCTCAGCATCGCAATCAGCGACATGCACAAAAGATAGGGGAACGTGATCCGCGTCAGCCAGACAGCAAGATCGAATTTGGCGGCATCACCCAGAAATCCGGGTGCCAGCACGGTTACGAATAACGGGGTCGCAATCTCCGCCAATGCTGTCAGCAGCAACAGCGCAAACAGGAAGACCGCCAGAACTTCGCTGGCGAAATGACTTGCCCGGTCAGGCTGATCTGCCGCTTCACCGTCTTCCAGAGAGCGGGCGAATAACGGCACAAAGGCAGCGTTGAATGCCCCTTCGGCGAACAATCTTCGAAACAGGTTCGGCAGCCGGAACGCCACCAGAAATGCGTCGGCAACCGGCCCTGTCCCGACAAAGGCGGCCATCAGCAGATCACGGACAAAACCAAGCAGACGGCTGAGAAGTGTGGCAAAGCCAACGGTAAAAAAGTTGGAGAAGAACCTCAAGCCGATGGTCTTTCATGAGATGCCGGCGGGGTGTTGCGTTTTGCCTTGGTCGGTATATGGCCGGCAGTCCCCGGCTTGGTCATGAACACCCGCAACAGCCGGTTCTTGATTGTTCTGTGTTTGGCCGGATTGGTGATTTTCTCGCCGATCAGATCGGTGACGTAGAAACCGTCCAGCGCCCGCTCACCAAACGTCGCAATATGGGCCGAGGTAATATTCAGATTGAGGTCTGCCATAGCGGTGGTCAGATCGTAAAGCAGACCGAGCCGGTCAAGACCGGAGACTTCAACCACCGAGAAAAGATTGGAGACTGTGTTGTCGATCGTAACTGTTGGCTCCAGTGAAAACGCTTTCTGACGGCGTGTTTTCTGGCTTTTGCTGGCGAGCACGGCGGGCAGATGCAAAGACCCGTTCAACACGTCTTCAATCAGCTCCCCGATCCGCGCGCCACGGCGCAGCTCATCAGCATCATCGTTGAATTCACGATTGATGAAAATGGAATCCAGCGCCTTGCCATTGGTGGTGGTGAAAATCTGCGCGTCGACAATATTGGCGCCCGCCACCGCACAGGCCCCGGTCACATAGGCCAGCAGCCTTGGATGATCCGGCGCGTAAACCGTGATCTCGGTAATACCTTCAAAGGATTTGGTATGAACGCCGGTTGCAAAACTGCGTTTGGACGTTTCCACATCATTGATAAACCGGGCATGGTAAACCATGGTTTCGGGGTCAACGCGCAGCCAGTAAGCCGGATAGTGCAGTTTCTGATAGGCCTCGACCTCGCGCTCGCTCCAGACCTTTTCCTCGCCGCGTTTTTCCTCCGTCAAAGTGCTGCCAAGCCGCTCCATGGCGCGGTGCACGCGTTCGCTCTGGCCAACCTGGGTGAATCCGCCGGTCAGCAACGGCTCCGCCTCGAAATACAGGGTGCGCAGCAACTGGCCTTTCCAGCCGTTCCACACACCCGGACCGACCGCCTTGATGTCGCAGACCGTCAGGATCACCAGCATTTTCATCCGCTCGATTGTCTGCATGCAGGCAGCAAAATCCTGAATGGTCTTGCGATCTGCCAGATCACGCGACTGGGCGATGGTGGACATCGTCAGATGTTCTTCAATCAACCAGGCGACCAGTTCCGTCTGCGCAACTGTCAGGCCGAAACGCGGACACAATTTGCGCGCCACTTTTGCGCCGGCGATGGAATGATCCTCATTCCGCCCCTTGGCGATGTCATGCAGGAACAGGGCGACATACAGCACCACACGATCCTTGATTTCCGAAAATATCTCATTGGCCAGCGGGTGTTCCGCTTCCAGTTCGCCGCGGTCGATCTCCGACAGAATGCCGATCGATCTCAGCAAATGTTCATCCACCGTGAAGTGGTGATACATGTTGAACTGCATCATCGCCACGACACGGCCGAAATCAGGAATGAAGCGGCCCAGAACTCCGGTTTCATTCATCCGCCGCAACACAGTTTCGGGTTGGTTCCGGCTGGTCAGGATATCAAGAAAAAGCCGGTTCGCTTCCGGGTTTTCCCGCACTTTCTTGGTAATGAATTTAAGCGATCTGCGCACCAGTTGGATCGTATCGGGATGGAACGCGACATTGTGTTTGTCGGCCAGCCAGAACATGCGTATCAGATTCACCGGATCGCGCTGGAACACGGTTTCATCTGCAGCGGTGATGCGTTTGGTTTCCAGGACGAAATCTTTCGATCCGCGGATTTTGCGTCTGCGCCGGCCGGTCAGATTGAGGAACAGCCGGTTCAGATCCGGCGCATCCTTGGCATTGGATTCTTCCAGTTGGGCACAGAAGATACGAGTCAGATCGCCGACATCCTTGGCGATCAGGAAATAGTGTTTCATGAAGCGCTCAACAGCAGCGAGTCCGCCATGCTCATGATAATCCAGTCGCTTTGCCATTTCCGTCTGAACGTCAAATGAAAGGCGTTCTTCCGGACGTCCGGTGAGAAAATGCAGATGGCAGCGCACCGCCCACAGAAAATCTTCGCATTTGACGAAAAGATTATGTTCCTTGCGGGTTAGAACGCCGAGTTTGATCAACTCGTCGGTCCGGTCAATGCCATAGAAATACCGGGCAATCCAGAACAGGGTGTGAAGATCGCGCAGACCGCCCTTGCCTTCCTTGATATTCGGCTCGACCCGGTATCGTGATGCGCCGGAGCGTTTGTGGCGGTCGTCGCGTTCTTCCAGCTTGGCCGCAATGAATTCCTTCGCGGTGCCGCGCACCACTTCCCTCTTGAAGCGTTCGGTCAGTTCGGCAAACAGCGCCTGGTCGCCGCACACATAACGTGCTTCCAGGATGGAGGTGCGGATTGTCATATCGGTTTTGGACAGCCGGACACACTCATCAATGTTGCGGGTCGCGTGACCAACCTTGAAGCCCATATCCCACAACAGATAGAGCAGATACTCGACCACGTTTTCGCCCCATGGCGTCTGCTTGTAAGGCAGAACAAACAACAGATCGATATCGGAGCCGGGGGCCAGGGTGCCGCGGCCATAGCCGCCGACCGCCACCACAGACAGTTTCTCGGCCGTTGACGGATTGCCACTTGGAAACACATGGCACAGGGCAAAATCCAGAATGCAATGCATTAACTGGTCCTGCAAGTTTGACAGGCGCTTGGCGCAGGCTGTACCGCTGCCATCCTCCTGCAGCAGGACTTCCGCCCGTTCGCGGCCGCTCTGGTAAGCCTGCTTCAGCGCGGTGAGTACATCAGAACGAACGTCCGATGAATCGCCTGCTCCGCCGTGTTTTTCAACAATGGCGTTTAAATTCTGCGCAAGCCCTTGCGGATCGAGCAACTGGGTCTGTGGTGTATGTGCAGCCATAATTTCGCTTTTCCGGTGAATGGCTCCGTCTGTCAAGCACCCAGCCCCTGTGCCAGAGCGGCACTCCGCCGCAAACCATCACAGTCGGGTCGGCCGGAGCATCAGCTGCTGAGGCCTATAGAATAAACCGGCTCAGATCCGTATCCTTGGCGAGTTCCGCCACATTGGTGCGCACCAGTTCAGCATCTATCTGGATGGTTTCGCCACCACGATCCGTTGCCGTGAAACTGATCTCTTCCAACAGTTTTTCCAGAATGGTCTGCAGCCGTCTGGCGCCGATATTCTCCACAGAAGCATTGATCTGCACCGCAAGACGGGCAATTTCGGTGATGGCATCCTCGGAGAATTCCAGCGTCACATCCTCGGTTGCCAGCAGGGCCTTGTACTGTTTGATCAGACTGGCTTCAGGTTCTGTCAAAATGCGTTCGAAATCCTCTTGTTCCAGCGCCCGCAATTCAACCCGGATCGGCAGACGGCCTTGCAGTTCGGGCAGCAGATCCGCCGGTTTGGCGACATGGAAGGCGCCGGAAGCGATGAACAGAATATGGTCGGTCTTGACCGGGCCGTGTTTGGTGGCAACTGTTGTGCCTTCGATCAGCGGCAGCAGATCACGCTGCACGCCTTCGCGTGAAACTTCGGCGCCGCCGCGATCTGAGCGCGCGCAGATTTTATCGATTTCGTCGAGAAACACGATGCCGTCATTTTCCACCATTGAGATGGCATCAGCGACCACCTGCTCTTCATCGAGCATCTTGTCGGCTTCCTCGCTCAACAGCAGATCATAACTGTCGCGTACATTGATGCGGCGTTTCTTGGTGCGCCCGCCCATCGCCTTTCCGAACAGATCATTGAGATTCATCACCCCGACACTGCCGCCGGGCATGCCGGGAATATCCATTCCACCCAGTGGATTGGAGGTATCGCGCACATCGACCTCGATTTCCTTGTCATCCATGCTGCCGTCGCGCAGTTTCTTGCGGAAGGATTCCCGCGTGCCCGGACTTGCCGTATCACCGACCAGAGCATCCAGCACCCGTTCTTCGGCTTGCAGATGCGCTTTGGCTTCTACGGTTTTGCGGCTTTTTTCCCGTGTCTGGGAAATCGCGACCTCAATCAGATCGCGGATAATCTGCTCGACATCGCGCCCCACATAACCGACTTCGGTGAATTTGGTGGCTTCAATCTTGATGAATGGCGCATGGGCCAGTTTCGCCAGCCGCCGGGCGATTTCTGTCTTGCCAACGCCGGTTGGTCCGATCATCAGAATGTTCTTGGGCAGTACTTCCTCGCGCATCACCCCTTCCAGTTGCATCCGGCGCCAGCGATTGCGCAACGCCACTGCGACAGCGCGCTTGGCATCCTTCTGCCCGATAATATGGCGGTCGAGTTCCGAAACGATCTCACGTGGAGAAAAATTGGTCATACAGTCCTCTGAAAACGGTGTTTTGTTAAGTCCATAATGTGGCTGATGCCCTCAGGCATCTGATAGTCTCGCAGGGCTTTGAAGCCGGCTTTCTGATAGGCTTTGATGGCGATCCTGTTGGCCGCATCCGGATCGATGACAAGATAGTCAGCACCCTGGCTGAACAATTTTGCGCAAAAGGCGTGAACGATCATGGTGCCAAGTCCTTTGCCGGTGTCCGTCTTTGAACCGATAAATGTATCAATGCCAATAGTTGTTTTCGGCAGACCGGCGGCCCATGGCACTTCATCTGCTTGGTCAGCCAGATGCCAGGTTTGGATGTAGCCGACAGGCTTTGCGTCAAGGCATGAGATGAAACCCTGATCAGAATGATGTCCGATTGTCTGCCGCAACAGTTCGATTTCGTGGTCTGGCTCACCCCACCACAACCGCACATGTGGCTGGCTGAGCCAGTGCCGCAGTATCGGCAAATGGCTTTCAGTCATTTCTTCAAACCCGATATGTGGTGCGGCGGCGGCCAATTACCAGAGCCTCATGCTTTTATCGGGGGCAGGGCCGCCAGCCAGCGATGCGGCAGAGTGCTGCCGATCACGATCCTGCGGATTCGCTGCCAGCCCATGCCGAATATGATGATCAGCGCGCCTATCACCAGCAGAACCAGCGCAAAGGCCGGAATACCAGTACTGTCAGAGGCGTTCGCAACAATGCGGTAGATACCAAGTGCGCCAAAATAGGTCAGGGTCGGGATCAGCAAGGCGCGGCGGTCAATCGCCAGTGAGATCAGGACAATGACGACCATCAGGCTGACAAGGCCGGCAGTGGCTGCAACTCCCGGCTCAATTGTGCCAAAGCCGACATCCTGACCGCTGGACAGAATAAACAATGGATGAACAATCATTGGCGCGGAAATCAGATGCAGCCAGAAAGCGGCGTCAGACAGGGTGGAGAGGCGGTTTCTGTCTTTGAAATCGAGATAGATGCCGGTGGCAAAAATCACCAGCCCGCAGATCAGCGGCAGTACCAGCAGGCGCTGGATCAAAAGCATGACATCGGCCACATTTGAAAGCTGGACCTGGCCCCGCGCCACTTCATCCATAAACAATTCGCTGGCCGCCACTGTCACCAGGCCGGTTGCGGCCAGGGCGATGACGGCGGCCTGCACCGGCACCCGAAAGCGCCAGAAATAAATTGCAGAGACAACCAGAATAACGGAAAAACTGATCAATCCGGCCATTTGCCCCTGATCCAGCAGCACCAGAGCGGCCAGGGCATTCTCCGGCTCCGCGAAATCAAACCGGCGCGTCAGCCAGATTTGCAGCAGGCTGCTGATATAAAACAGAAATCCCAGAGCCAGCACTGTGCTCGGCAGCTTCATCCGCTTGACCCGGCTGATATATTCCGCCAGCAGCCATATGAGACCGGCCATGATTGTAAACTGGATTTGCATGGAGCGGCCAACAACCGAATCCAGAGAAAAGGCGGCTCCGGCCAGCAGCAGAACGATCCCGATGGTCACGAAAATATCGTTAAATCCGCCAATCAGCCGGAAAGTTTCACGATCATCTGTCGCCCGGCTGGTATCCGCCACGCTCTGAAGCAGCGCACGATTGCTGAACGCAACCAGATCGGTGGCCTGATCGGGGCTGATGATCCCGGCGTCCACCGCCGCAGGAAGGTCAATCTGGTGGGTCATCGTGGTCCGGACTACTCGCTGTCGAGGCTTTCCACGATGACCTGGTCGTTGGTGTAGACACAGATTTCGGCGGCGATCGCCATGGATTTGCGGGCAATATCCTCTGCCGACATATCCAGATCAATCAGTGCCTTGGCTGCGGACAGGGCGTAATTGCCGCCCGAGCCGATGCCCATGACGCCGCCGGGCGGCTCCAGCACATCGCCTGTGCCTGTCAGCACCAGTGAAACCGTTTTGTCGGCAACCAGCATCATCGCTTCCAGACGCCGCAAATAGCGGTCTGTGCGCCAGTCCTTTGCCAGATCGACACAGGCCCGTGTCAGTTGATCGGGATATTGCTCCAGCTTGGCTTCAAGGCGTTCAAACAGAGTGAATGCATCTGCTGTTGCCCCGGCAAAGCCGGCAATCACCTGGCCGCGGCCAAGCGGGCGCACTTTCTTGGCATTGTGCTTGATGATTGTCTGCCCAAGACTGACCTGACCATCTCCGGCGATCACCACTTTGCCGCCCTTGCGGACGGTCAGAATGGTCGTGCCATGCCAGACCGGCGTTGCGTGCGTGTCGGCCATAGAAATTCGCTCCAGTATCGTTGGTCAGGACGTTAGCATGCCGGGCCGGTTTGTCCGGTTTTGCCTGCCATCATCCCGTGGTGAAAGCCCTATGTAGGCATTTCGTTACAGGCTGCAATACGCGATACCGGTCACCCTGCCAGCCTGTTCTAATCGGGGCGCATGGCATGGCTTATTTTGCCGTAATGGGCAGCAATCCGCGCTTCTGCTTGCACCAGCGGTTCAATTTCCGTTGCCATATGATGCCCGTTGCAGTGAATGATGCGGCTCGCATCCAGCATGATCGCAACATGTCCGGGCCAGAATATCAGATCGCCGCGCTGCAGACCTGCAAATTCCGGCGTGAGCTCGAGTTGACGCCCCATCCTGCCCTGCATGTCGGAATCTCGTGGGGCCGTCTTGCCGGCACTCTGCCGCGAAATCTGCACAAGTGATGAACAGTCCAGGCCAAGGCTGGAACGCCCGCCCCATAGATAGGGCACATGGAGAAACAGCTCTGCCTGCGACACCCAGTCTGCGGCCGGATTGTCCAGCCGGTCTGCGTGTTTGGCAATGACCGCGCCGCGCCGCCCGTCGGGCAATTGCACCAGCTTGTAGGCGGTTCCGCGCGTTTCGGCGGTTCCGTTGATGCTGAGGCGCGCGCCCATCGACAGAGCCAGCAGGGGCGGATCGCGCAATTCGGCCTTCGGATAAACAAAAGTTCTCTGCACTGTGATCTGGCTGTCGCAGACCACTGTCTGATCTTGCGGCAGCAGTGCCTCTGCCGGCATGTAACCGACATAATTATCGCTGGTCAATTGCCCCCAGCACCAGCCTGCACTGGTTTCAAATATGGTGAAGGCTTCGCCCATCAACGCCTCGGTTTCCATGGTCGAAGCGCGATCAGGGCTGCGGTGAATAGGTGCCGTTGCTGCAGCGATGATGCAGCTTTGGCCGGCAACATAGTTTGCAGCACTGACGCGGTCCCGGAGCCGTTCATCGGCCAGATCATCCCGGTATGCATGTAATCTGCGGTCAAGGCTGGAAATCGAATTCATCTGGGAACCTCCAGGGCCTGCCGGGCAATGACATCGCCCACACGGTCCAGAAACAACGAGCCAGCCACCGTGCGCTGGATCACCACATTGCGCCTGTCATCAGGGTCTCTGCGTCTTGAAACCAGGCCCCAGCCGCCCATTGTATCAAGCGCGCGGGTAATCACAGGCTTGGTAACACTCAGCTTGTGCGCCAGGCCACGGACTGTATGCGGCGGCGATTCAAGATAGATCGACAGCAGGATCGTCCACTGACGCTGGGACAGGTCGGGCTCGTCATCCAGCACCATTGCCAGATTGGCCTTGTGCCACAGATAGAGCGCTTGGGCAGGACGTAGATTGACCGACATGGATACGCATACATTCCACAAACAAGACTTCGTTTCGGAACCGTATCTTTTTTAGCTCTTTGCGTAAAGTGCTTTCAGATGGTGATACAGCGCCCGCATGCCCTGGGTTTCGCCGCCAATCGGTTTGCCGGGTTTTGCTGCAAGATTATAGGCCATGAGATCAATGTGAGCCCAGCGTGTTTCCGCAGACACAAAACTGGACAGAAACAGCGCAGCGGTGATTGCACCGCCATATCCCCCTTGGGAAATATGATTGATGTCGGCGATTTTACTGTCGAGCAAAGTCCGGTAGGGCTGCCACAATGGCATGTGCCACAGCGGATCGGCTTCCCGCAATGCGGTCGCCTGCAGCCCGGCGGCAAATTCATCATTGTTTGAAAACAGACCCGGTATTTCGGTGCCAAGGGCAACTCTGGCGGCACCGGTCAGCGTCGCCATGTCGATGATCAGGTCAGGATGGTCCTCATCGGCCAGCGTCAGGGCGTCTGCCAGGATCAACCGGCCCTCCGCGTCGGTATTGCCGATTTCAACCGTGCGACCGGACCGGCTGGTCAGTATATCGCCCGGCCGGAAAGCCGAGCCGGAAATGGCATTTTCAACTGCCGGGATAATCACCCGCAACCGGATCGGCAACGCATTTGCCATTATCGCCGAGGCCAGCGCCAGAACGTTGGCCGCTCCGCCCATATCCTTTTTCATCAGGATCATGCCGGATGCGGATTTTATATCAAGCCCGCCGGTATCGAATGCCACACCCTTGCCTACCAGGGTAACTTTGGGGTCGCTGTCCGTGCCCCAGGAAAAATCAATCAGGCGGGGTGCCTGATCACTGGCCCGGCCAACGGCATGAACCAGGGGAAAATTCGCCGTCAGCAAGTCCTCGCCGGTTATAATGTGGCACGGTACGTCATAGGCAGCGGCCAGAGCCTGTGCGGCTTCGGCAATCTGCTGTGGCCCCATATCATTGGCTGGAGTTGTGATGAGATCGCGGCCAAAGGCTGTGGCGCGGGCCAGAGCCATCAACTCCTCCGGCTCTGCAACGCCTTCGTCAAGCCGCAGTCTTGGCCGTGCGGCTGGTGCCTTTTTATAGCGCTCAAAGCGGTACGTCCCAAGAGCCCAGGCCAAGGCGTCATGGTGCTTGTTGCGCAATCCATCCCCGCCATAGGCAATTCTGTAAACACCGCTGGGAAGCAGCTGTGGCAGGGCTCCCACGACCAGAGTATCCTGATCGGCGACAGCCGACGCTCCAAGGCCGAGCACGACGCAGGCGAGCAGGCCTTCATCATCGGGAACCAGAAGAACATTGCCGCCTGAAGCGGTGAAATTCGATGCCTTGATCCAGTTCTTGGCACGCAGGCTGGTCAGTTCATAGGTGTCATCTTCAAACGTGATACTGTCTGCCGACAGCAGATAGATCGGCACACACTGGGTCGCAGGGGCCGTATCGGTAAAACCGGGATCAAAACTCTGAAACGCGAAAGTGTCACTCATCAACAGGTCCATTTATCTGATATTTCGTTGGCTCTAGCATCTGACCCCCTATTCGCAAAGAGCGAAAGTTTCAGCCATCCGGACCCGGCTGTCCCGAGAAATGGTTTATCAACACTTTACCACTAGGTTTTACCTGAGCTCGTACCAACAATCCTGGTGACATATGGCGTCTGGCGCCTCGTTCGAAGATTCATCCACTACTGCTGGCATGCTGAAGGGCGCCGAAGGCAATGGCACAATGTCGGCCAGATTGCGTCAGTCGATCCCGGCCATAAGGCTGTTCCTCCGCGTGTGGATTGTGGTCGCGATTACCAGCTTTGTGGCGTTGAATGTCTGGGACCGCGCCGACCGGGAGCGGCGCACAAATGCTTCGATTGAAAACTCGATCGAGCGCATTTTGCTCGCCTGGCAGGCTGGTGTTGATGGACATGATTTTCTTGACGTATCGCAAACCGCCGATCTTGGAAAATTGTTTATTATGCAAGACGTTATTCTGGGAGGCATTGTTCTCAGTCCCACTGGTGACACCCTCGCAAGCTTCGGTCAATTGCCCGAACTGACATGGCAGAATGTCCATATTGATGGAAACTCGTCTCGCTATTTCGCCAAAGAAAAGTTTGTCGATGTATCATTGGCGACGATCGACACTGGCGCGACCTATGAGGTGATCCTGCGTATTCCCGGGCCCGGGCATGTGTTTTCAAAACTGGCGGCAGATCGCACATTTGCGGAGCGGATTGTCCGCTATGCGATCATTGCTTCGGTCATAGCAGTGCTCGTTTCCGCACTGGTGCTCTCCTTCATTCTCGGACCGCACTGGCGCATCCAGCGCGCCGCAACACGAGCGGCGACTGCGCGGACAAATGTCGATTCCTATCGTTTGAAATGGCAGCGCAAAGACACAATCGGTGTCACCGGAAAGGCGCTTGATGCCCTGATCGCTCACATGCATTATGTTCGCGAAAGCGAGCTTGCACCACTACGTCACGCCTTTCAGAAATCCGGGTTGCCGATTTTGAAGTTCAATGCCAACGGACGCTTCAGCGAGGGCAATGATGCGGCAGCACTGTTTTTCGAGAAGGAAAATTCTTCGCAACTGAAAGACCTCGATTTTCTGTTCACCACAATTGCCGAGCATCATCAGGGAAGCCCGCTGGAACTGGCTCAACTGAGCGGCAATGGGGCCTATCAGGGCCAGGCCATGGTGCATACGGCCAGGGGCAACAGCAAGATCTGCTTTATCGATGTCACCACTATGGCACCTTCGGAGGCCAGAAAAAGTGCGGCGATTCAGGTCATACTCGCGGATGCCACCACCTTCTTCACCCGGATGGTCTCAAAAGAGCATGAATCGCAGGAACTCACGGTGATAAATCGCAAGGCCAGGCGGCGCGAAATCCTCTTGCAGCGGCAACTTGACGCCTTTTTTATCATCTGTAAGCCCCTATCTGATCCTGCTGATGTCTCAGATGAACGATCAGTCTTCATCAGCATGGAACGCCTCATCATCGAGTGGTATGAAGAAAATATCGATATGGGCGAGGCGCCTGCCGATCTTGAAGACACCGCATTGGAGGCTGTCAGCGGCAATTCGGAAAAAGTGCGCAACGCAATAAGACAGGCCTATAATACGGTGTATCTGAAAAGTGGCGAACTGACACCGCAAATCCGCATCAGTTCCAAGCTGGTGCGCGGTGGAATGGCTGAATTCTGCATCGAACAGGTGCCGGTGCCCGACGCAAGGAGTGCCGAGAGCCAGAGCGAGATGATGAGTTGGACCTATAATCTCCACGCCTTGAAAAAGGCGCTTAAGGAAGCGGGCGGGCAACTTGTTTATTTCGATACAGCCGCCCTGCCGGTCAGGATTGTCCTGCAATTGCCAGCCTTCCGAACCGCCGGTCACGGCGTCCGGCCGGTTCCCGATGAAAACATTGATGCTGTTCTGCGCAAGACAGGATAGCGCGTTCCGGGGACCGATGTGGCTCTGTTATGGCCTCCTTTACGGCCAGGCAGGGACCTCGTTTTCCGTACCCCAGCCAAGCACATTGAGGATCGGCAGATAGTCATAATGGTCGACCGCAACAAAGCCGCCGCCATAAATGACATCCACTGAATCCAGAATTTCAGCCGCTGTATAAGTGGTCTCGATACTTGTCTGTTCAGAATTGGAACTGCCGGTGCTTTGCACGCGCAAGACCGGCTCGACATCGTCCCTGTCCAGGTCTGTCAGGGCTGTTCGCAACGTTTTGATGATGTCTTCGGGAAGATCGTTCAACACCGCATGCGGACCATGAGGCAACAGCGCGGAGCGCCAGATGGTGCGCGTGGAACCCGGCTCCAATACGCCGCTTTGCTCCGCAGCATCAATTGTGCCACGGACCGGCCCTTCAGCCCCCTCCCAGCCGAAAACGCCATCTGCAGTACCCGCGTTAAGAGCTCTCAGACTGGCTGATGCATCGCGCGCCACATCAGCATCGGCAAACACAAACCGCTCGCCTCCACTCAGCAGTGACATTGCTCTGGCCGGAACCAGATGGCCGGCAAGTGTCGCAGGGGATGTATAAAGCACGCGCTTGTTATCCAGATCTTCAAGCGATTGATAAGACGTGGCGCTGTCGACCAGCAACACCGACTTGATGCCATACCCTCCGCTCATCGATTTGGGTGCGGCAAGCGGTTCCACGCACCGGCAATTGGCCCAGGCGCGCGCATATGCGGACGCAGAGTAGATCGCATAATGGATGCGGCCACTGGCCTGCACTTCCATGAGATTCTGGAAACTGTAGGTTCCCTCAATGGTAACGCGGCGCTGCAGCCGATCCTGCAGATAAAGCCGAAACGGCTCCATCCGCCGCAAAATGTAATTCAGATTGTCGCCGACAACGACCCCGATCCGCAAGGTGGATATCGGCCGTGTTTCCTGAGCCCATCCTTTGGCCGACAGGGCAATCACAATCAGGCACATGACACCGATACGCTGAACAAGGGCAGGCAGAGTCATTATCGGTTCCTCAAGGGTCTGGACTGGCAATTTGCGCCCGCAAATCTATCCATGAAACGATCCGGGGTGCAAGAAGTGGACTGATGTTTAAGCGTTTGCAAACATATCCTGGCAAAAACAAGGCTCAATTAGGGTCTGGACTCAATTAGGAGGTTGAATTGGTGAGTTTGATTTTGGTCAGAGTTAGGAGCGAAGGCGCAGGAAACCATCTGGTTTTCAAACCTTTGCGACGACATCCTGGCCAAAATCAAGCTCATCGCAAAGCGACGCTGTCATGCCGCTTTCAGGATCAGTACTGCCGCTGTTCCTCGATCAGCGGCAGATCACCGATTTCGCCGGTGTGCTGCACCGATGGTCCAAATGCGATGGTCGCACCTTCCCGCACATAAACAGCCATATCCTCCAGATCCAGATTGTGGTTGATGACGGCTCCGCCAGTGAAAGCTTCATTGGTCACCAGATGACGCCAGTTGCCGACCGGCAAATAGGTTTTGCCTTTGCCATGCGGGCGCACAATCGGTGAGACCAGAATGTCCGGCCCGAACATGAATTGCAGATCAAAACTCCAGGAGGCGGGATCGTCGGGAAACGCCACCGCCATCGGGCGCTGCACCGGCAGGCCGCACTCGCAGGCGGTTTCCAGAGCCTTCCAGAGATAGGGCAGCAATCTGTAGCGCAGCTTGAGAGCCGTCATCACAGCATTTGCCGAGCGCTCGCCATACGACCAGGGTGCCCGGTCGCCAATGCCGTGAAACCGCATATGGGACGAGAACACAGCCGCCTGAGTCCAGCGCACAAACAGTTCCGCATCCCGTGTGTCACCATAAAATCCGCCAATATCGGTCGCGTAACAGGCCGCTCCCGAATTGGCCCAGGACAGGCCGCCGCGCAGCGAAGCTGCCAGGCCTTCCCAATCAGCCTGCGGATCGCCGCCCCACTGCGCCGGATAGCGCTGCGAACCGGCCCAGCCTGCACGGGCAAGCAGACAGGCACCGTCTTTGGCATACAGCTGTGATGCTTCATAAACGCAGCGATTATACAGCAGCGGATAGACATTATGCAGCCGCTTGCCGGTATCGCCATTATAAGCTTGGCAGTCCGGCTCGACCTGTTCGCCGAAATCGCTCTTGATCATATCAACGCCAAGGTCAAACAGGGCCTTGTGCTCATCGCGCCACCAGGCATAGGCAGCCGGGTTGGTGAAATCGATCAGGCTTGAATCCGGCAGCGGCGTCAGCACTTGTCCGAACGGTTCCATGTCCCATTCATAGCGGTAGGGCAGGCCGTTACGCCGGTCGGTCAGAAAATAGCCCTTGGCACTCAATTCATCATAGATTGGACTGTTGACGGAGACGAGGGGATATTCCCAGCAGCAGACATGAAAGCCCATCTCCTTGACCTGATCGATAATGCTTTTCGGATCCTCAAAACGTTTCGGATCAAAGTCGAAATGGAACCGGGTGTCGGTATCCTGCCAGGCGCGGCCGTCAAACGTGATGGTATCGCAGGGCATGCCGTAACTGCGCACCGTACGGGCGGCTTCCAGAAACTCGGCCGGCGTCTGATAATAGGCTTTCGACAGGATCGCACCCAGGCTCCACAGTGGCGGCATCACAGGCCGGCCGGTGAGACGCGTATAGCGCTCCAATATCTGCTCGGGCGTTTCGCCGGCAATGAGGAACAGATCAATCGCCTCATCTTCTACCAGCAGGCCGTACGCGCGGTGTGACCATTGCGAAAACCCGATCGCATGCAACACCGGCGCGGGGGTGTGGACAAAGATGCCCCAGCCCGCCGGCGACCAGGCAAACGGACAGTTCTTGTAAGAGCGCTCGGAATTGACGCCCAGCGCATCATGGGTAAATGAGTGGACAAGCTGACCGCGTTTATCGAGCGGGCCCCACTTTTCGCCAAGCCCGTAAACCGGGTCCTGGCTGGTCAGATCCAGATTGACCAGCCATCCCTTATCGATCCGCGCAAAGGGCGGCAGACGGAATTCACGTACAAAATGTCCATCGCGCGCCGATTGCAGAACCGGACGGTCCCATCTGCGAAAGTCAATCGCCATCGGCAAGTGGCGCACAGTCAGTGAGAAAAATCCCCAACTGATCGTGGTTTTCCCCTCACCAACCGAGATTTCCGCCGCGACCGGCTCTGGCTCGCCATCCAGTATGCCGTAATCCGGCTTGTTGTGCGGTCCAAGATTAAGCCGCACGCCATTTTCAAGCGTGGTCACGCGAAACGGTCCGTCGGTGGTTTCAAACACCAGCTGTCCCGGTGACACGACAGTGGCAGCGCCGAGAATTTCCGTCTGGCGGCAGGCGCTCCAGTTCGGATTCAGAATGTCGAATGGCGCGGTATTGTCGATGCCGGCAGTCTTCACAAGGGCACTCATCTCATTCTCTCTCACGCCATGATTACGGGAAGGCCAAGCACACTGGCGGCCGCCGTCAAGGCTTCCGCATGGTTGCCGTAAGCCAGCGTTGTATGATGTTCCAGTCCGGCATCCATCACAATCTTCAGTGTGGACTTGATGCCCGCATCAAAGCTGAGAACGCCGGCGGTTCCGGAAAACGCCAGCGGAGCGTGCTGCATTTCGCCCGTCGCCAGAAACAGGCTCTGCTTACCGCGCGCCTGGCTGATGCGTGCCAGCGTCACCCGTCCTGGCTTGAGCGGAAATTCAAACAGAAGCGGCATTTTGCGGTTGGAATGGATGGTGGCTTTGGGTTGAAATTCCGGTTCGCACATGGAAACCGGTGCCTGTCCGCAATGCCACACCACTCCGGTTTCACTGACTTCATCCAGATCAACCAGATCGACGAGAAAGGGCGGCATGCCAGTCAGTTCCTGAACCAGCAGATTGGTCAGTGCACCATAGACATCCGCCTCGCAGGCGCATGGAATCCTGGCCTCACCCATCATGCCGACCGGGCCGCACACGGCAGCACCATACTCGGTAAAGGTTTCCGGCCAGCACCTGATGGCAAAAGCACTGTAATCCTTGCCCTGCTGCAGCGCCTGCAATGCTCCGTGCAAGGCCAGCGAGCGTTCCAGTTGCGGTTGGTCCAATTCGCCAAGACCGCGCAAATCCGCAACCTTGTTTCGGCTGGCGGCAATGCTCTGCGCCGGAATGTCTCTTGCCGTTTCAAACAACTCGTCAAGGGCGATTTCATCGACTGTAACGCCGGTAAGTTTTTCGATGGTTTTGGAGTTGTATCGGCAGGTCGCAAATCCGTCCGGATGATCTCCGATGCGGCCAATGCGTTTGCCTTTCAGCCGCTCGATAAGCGGAGCAACCACGCTGGTATCCACATTTGCATCCTCGCCATAAAGCGGTGTCGCCTCTCTGTCGCCAGATAGAAAATCGTCCAGCAGCGCTACCACATCGGTGTCTTTCGGAGCGCTAAAGGCATAGGAAAACGGCGTATCGTTCAACCCAAGTGCATGGGCGGCCAGGTTGAGGCCGCAAAATGCATTCAGCCGCAACCGACCGCCAAGACGCGGTTCGGGAAATGCCCACAAGGCCAGTGGGGCGGCAAGCTGATCGGCAATTCTGACCGTCATGCTGGCATCTGTGAAGGTCACCTGAAGGATCAGCACGAGATCGAGATGTTGCGCTTTCAGGGTTTCCAGCGCAGCCAGGGTTGCATCGGCATCAAACAACAGCGTCTCGCCGCCAATGATGTCATGGCCGCTATTCAGCAGCGCCTCTCTGGCTTGTGCCAGCAGTTCTTCAGCAAACGCTACATCGAAGGTCGGTCGGCCAAGCGCCAGTACACCAATGCTGGACATGTCATTACCCTTTAAAAACCGGCGTAAGTGTTTCGGAAATGCGCATCCGCATCTTCAACAACCACATCGGGGCCGCTCGACCCGTTGTAGCGCTGGTGATTGAACCAGGGAAGTGCGTTCGCGTCGGTCAAAGCGTTGATCGAGCGCATATAGGGCACGGCATCGGCCTGCAGACCGGCGCGTATGGCATCCCAGTCGGGAAATGCCCCAAAGGCATCCAGCCAGATGGCACGTCCGGCGAGATAGCCTGATGCCCCGGCCTTGTAGGCGTACTCCAGAATATTGCTGAATGCGGCCTTGTCAGCGCCTGCCGACAGCATCACCCAGGGCCGTGCGGACAAGCGCCCCATCTCATCAAACAGCGCCTGGATGGCGTCCGATCCCATCGATCCGTTTCCCGCGGCGACAGCGGCGCTGACAGGGCTTTCAAGCTTGAAGACATCAATGCCGTAATCGGGGTGGGCAAATTCTGCGACACTGCCCAGCACATGGGCGGAATCCTTGCCCTGCATCTCGACATAATCCTTGGTCTGATGCGCGTCATGAGCCAGCGGATAGACCAGCAGTTCAAACAGAAACGGGATGTCATATCTGGCACAGGCCTCACCAATGCGTTTGGTGAAATCCTTTTGCGCCTGACAGGCCGCCGCAGATGCATCCGGGCGATACCAGGCAAGCACTTTGACCGCATCGCCGCCAACGCGTTTGATTTTCTCTACGCTCCAATCATCGATTTCCGCCGATACCCGGCCGTTTTCGGTTTCTTCAAACAGCGAATCCTCCAGGGTCACGATCAGACCCTTGGCCGGGTCAGCAATCCGCAGCCCCTTGGGCAGGGCATAATGCGGATCCAGCAACGTGGCCGTAGCACTGGATTGCAGTTCTTCCAGCAGCATCAGCTTGAAGCGCGTTACATCCTCATAAGGCGCCTCTGCGGTGCCGCGGATTTTGGTAATCGGATTTTTGATCGGCGGACGCTGATCGACCGCAAGCATTTTGAACCGGCCTTCGCCGTCAGCCATTCTGCGCAGGCTCCATAATTTTCCGGGAGAAAGTGTATTTGTCATAAGGAGATAGGCTCCATCTGCAGTGTTTGATTTTCAAGAAAACGATTTAAGTCTGCTCGTCCGGGCGTGCCTGTGCGGCCGCCGAACTGGGTGCATTTCAAAGCCGCCGCGGCGGAGGCAAAAATCAGAGCCTGCTCATCGCCTTGGCCCTCCGCCAGCGCCAGCGCGAAGGCGCCATGCCAGACATCGCCGGCACCCAGAGTGTCGAGCACATCTACCGCAAATCCGGGCAAATGACGCAGCAATCCATCGCGGGCGACATAGACACCATTGGGTCCATCAGTGACGGCCGTCCAGCGCCCGTCGCGCTTGGCACTGGCGGTCAGCAATCCTGTCAGCAGATTTTCCTCGCCGGCATAGTCTTGCAGACCCTGTGCAGAAAATACCGGATGGCTCGACAGATGGACCGCCGCCCGTTCGGGAATGCCAAATGGCATTTCGCCATCGAGAATCGCAGGGATGCCCTTTTCCGCCGCCAGTTCAAACAGCCGTACTGCGCCTTCTGCCCAGCGGCTGTCGGCAAGAACAGCATCGGCTGCCGGATCAAAATAATCTGCCACAAAGCCGGGGTCATTGGGAATGGCATGATCGCGATAGCCCATGATCATCCGCTCGCCGGTCTGGTCCACCATGATCGCCGAAAGAGGGGATTTCAGACCGTCAAAGCGTCTGACACCGGCGCAATTGACGCGATCGGCTTCAAGATCGCGGATGATGATATCTGCCGTAAAATCATTGCCAAGGCGGGAAATCAGATGGCTGTCGCCGCCAAGCCGGGCCACAGCAACCGCCGCAGTCGCAGCACAGCCGCCGCCGATGACGGTGAAGTCCCTGGCCCGGTATTTGCGCGCTTCACTGGGGATCTCGTCGACTGAAAAGACAAAATCCTGCACCGCTACGCCAAGTGTGATGACCGTGGCCATGCGCCACTCCCGAAGTTTGCTCCGACTTTTACGTCCGCTATTTCAGGCTGCAACCTCAGGCCTGTGAGCCAGTCACAGGCAATGCGCCTGAGCAGAACCCTAATGAAGTCTTATGTCTTTTACAAGACTCTCGTGGTCCGGGATTGGATTTTCGTTGAAACACCCTGCCGCACCGGTTGTAATCATCCGCGAGCATTGCGTTTCGCTTCGCGATTCATATGGTGGGGAGAATTATCAAAGGACAGACCGATGCTTACACCGACCCTTGCACGTCACTTCCGCATGACGACAGCCTCTGGTTTACTTCTGTTGCTGGCCGCGATCTGGGCGCAGTCCGCCTCCGGCGAGGATTTTTTCGACGGGCTGACGGCCATGAAAGCAAGCCGGTTTGAGGAAGCCCGGCAGATATTCCTGCCGCTGGCGCAGGGTGGAAATGCCGATGCGGAGGAACTGATCGGCGTCATGTATGCGATGGGCCTTGGCGTTGACCGCGATGATGAGCGCGCATTCGAGTGGTATCTGCGCGCCTCACTGAAGGGCCATCCGGGCGCGCAATCCGGCATTGGCTGGTATTACGAAGTTGGACGCGGCATCCCCGCGCCGGATCTGGTGCGGGCCTATACCTGGTATGTTCTGTCGGCCATTGGCGGCGATCCTGACGCGGCAATTTCGATGAATGAGGTGGTCAAGAAAATGACGCCTGAGCAGATTGCCAAGGCAGATATCCTGATTTCTGACTACAAGGACCATCTTTATCCCGAAGATTGAAGGCAGCCGGCACACGGCAACAGGCTGAAACCGGAAAGGCCGCTTTGACACAGGGTCAAAACGGCCTGATCTGGATCGGATAACGGCTCCGATATCTATGCCGGATAACCTATTGGATATCCTTCATCGCTGCAGCATCAATCTTGGCTTCGGCCGCCGTTGCTGCGTCGACCAATGCCTGATAGAAAGTTTCACCTTCGCGGATATTGGCCTTGAACCAGTCAAATACCGGTGCTGCCGCATCGCGGAACATGGCTTTTTCTTCAGGCGTTGGCACATAGAGATTGCCGCCACCGGCGACAAATTCCTCATAGGCCTCGATGGATTTGCGTTTTGGCGAGGCAAAGGTGGCCTGCTGCAGGGCTGCAAACCCGTCAACAATGACCCGGCGCAGATTTTCATCAAAGCTCATGAACCGGTCATTATTCATGTACCACAGGGCGCCCATGTAAGCATGACCGTCAAGCGTTACATATTGCAGTCCGGCATCGGGGAATTTCATTCCCATGATGTCGGTGATGCCATTCTTGGAACCTTCCACCACGCCGGTCTGGAACGAGGTGAACAGTTCCGGCCAGGGAATCGGCGTCGGGCTGGCACCCAGTGCCTTGACCAGTTCCTGCGGCAGATCAGCCACCACGGTGCGGATTTTCAGACCCTTCATGTCGGCAGGCGTCTTGATCGGCCGTTTTGTATTGGCAAAATTGCGCCAGCCACCGGTATTGCCGACTGTCATCAGGCGGATTGTGCCGCCGGAATCTTCCAGCATCTGTGCCCGTAGTGTCCGGACAAAATCGCCTTGCAGGACCTCTTCGGCAATGCGGTCATCGCGCAGCAGATAAGGCAGATCGAGCACCTGCACATAAGGGAAGATGCCGGCAGCACCGCCTGATGTGGAAATGTAGATGTCGATCGATCCGTCAGAAATGCCCTGCAGACATTCCGCGCCCTTCGAGCATAATTGCGTGCCGATGAACAGATCGACGGCAATCGCGCCGTTTGAGGCGTTTTCCACATAGTTCTTGAACACGACAAGGCCGTCATAATCCTCGTCATTTTCATTTGAGTTGGCGGTCGCGCGCAGGGTGATTTTTTCAACATGCGAGGCAGCCTGCACGTCGGATATCACGCCGCCGCCAATAAACGCTGCTCCAACGGCGAGCGCCGCGAAGGTTGCTGTTAAGGATTTGAGTTTCATGAAAGTCCTCCTTTGATTTTAAATCTCAGTCTATTCGCTATGATGTGACAGGCAAGTGTCAAACGCCTGTTTTTCCGCATCAGCCCCCAAAGATCAGTCGCAGTACCGGCCCAAGTAGATCGGAATCCGGTGACACGAAACCGGTGAGCCATGGCATCCCCATGGAGATCACCGGGAAATAGGTGATCAGAAAAATCACCACCACTTCGACGGCCAGGAATGGCAGAATTGCCTTCGAAATGGCTTCCACTTTCTCGCCCGAGACACTCGAGGCGACAAACAGCACCAGTCCCATGGGCGGCGTCGCCAGGCCAACGGTCAGATTGACGCTCATGATGATGGCGAAATGAACCGGATCAATGCCCATACTGACGAAAACGGGCCCCAGAATTGGGCCAAGAATGATGATCGCCGGACCGGCATCCAGAAACATGCCGACGATGAACAGCAGGATGTTGATGAGGAACAGCAGCATCAACGGATCGCTTGACAGGGTCAGGATAAAATCGGCCAGAGCCTCCGGCGCACGCGACAGGCTGACAACGGTCTTGAAGGCCATTGCCGCGCCCACCAGCAGCAGGACAACCGAAGAGGTGAGTGCGGATTTCGTCAGAATGGATGGCAGATCCCTGAGGCCGATGGTCTTCAAGATGAACATGCCGACGATGAAGGCATAAGCCGCGGCAACCGCCGAAGCTTCCGTCGGGGTCATGATGCCGCCGAGAATGCCGCCCAGAATAATGACCGGTGTCAGAAGCGGAAAGAACGCTTTCACCAGCGCATCGCCGCGTTCACGCCAGCTGGCGCGCTCCCGCGCAACCGGATAATTATAGCGCTGCGCCATCATGCCGGTGACGACCATCAGGCCGATGCCGACCAGAATGCCGGGAACGATGCCTGCAAGAAACAGCGCGGCAACCGACTCTCCCATCACATAGGCATAGATAATCATGATGCCCGAGGGCGGAATGATTGGGCCGATCACTGACGAGGCTGCCGTGATGGCCGCCGCAAAACGCCGTGTGTAGCCCTGCTTTTCCATTGCTGGAATGAGCATCGAACCAAGTGCCGACGTATCGGCCACGGCAGAG
>TARA_R110002096_G_scaffold152594_6_pt1 | contig 26960 bp, 22 predicted proteins | sample TARA_R110002096 | Tara Oceans TARA_R110002096 (sample SAMEA4397295) | marine metagenome | biome: Polar Biome; feature: [DCM] deep chlorophyll maximum layer (ENVO:01000326); material: water (ENVO:00002006), including particulate matter (ENVO:01000060) such as... | depth 35 m
TTGAAGATAAAAGTGAAGAAGGTTTTAATTTTAACGCTTACGAAGGAGTAAAAGGAGGAGAGAAATTAGATTTAAAAAAAGATAATTTTCCTGATATAGATATTCCTCGTACTCGTTCTACACAAATAGACGGAAGACTTTGGAATAAAACACAAGAGCTTCAATGGTTAAAAGATAAATTAGGAAAATCAGTAGTAGATAAAAACTTTAAAAGCTTTAATTCTATAGAAGATTTAGAAAAATATCTTCCTAAAGAAACTTATGAAATGCTTATAGAGTCTCGTAAAAATGGAGAATTTTTAAGTGGATTGTTTAATAAAGCAGCAGTGTATCTTGCTAATAATGCTTTTGCTGATACAGGATACCACGAAGCATTTCATGTAGTGTTTAATCTAGGCCTTACTTTAGAACAACGTTTAGATTTATTAGAAGAAGCAGCTTTAAGGTACAACATGCCAGCGGACTCTACTTTAATAGAAATAGAAGAAAGACTTGCAGATGAGTTTATGGCTTATGTAAGAGCAGAAGAAAAAATAAAAACTCCTTCATCTAAAATTGCTAATTTCTTTAAATCTCTTTGGAGAGGCGTTAAAACATTTTTTAATAAAAATTCTAAAATAAACATTGATAACTTATTTGAAAGTATACAACTAGGAGAATATGCAAACAAATTAAGTTTTGAAAATACTGATTTTACTAAAATAAATCCAGACGATGTTAGATTAAAAACTGACGCATTAGCTACTTCTTATTTTAATCCTAAAATAAAAAGAGAAGCTTTTGATTATATGGCTTATAAATTATTTCAAGAAATAGATAAAATAAAAGATAATGATATTGATTTAGCAGATAAATCAGATTCTGAAGTAATAAAATATTTAGCTAATGAAACTCCTGTAGGATTTAATAGAATTTTTGGAACAATAACACAAAGAATAATTGCTGATATTAATGCTAACAAAGGAAAAGATGTTTCTAATTTAGCAGAACTTGTTAATGCTATTACTAATAGAGGTAAAGCTACTGAAGATGTAGAGATTGATACTAAAAACGGAAAAGAGTTATTGCCTTTATTTAAAGAAGAATTTACTCCTATAGTTTTAGAATTTAATCGTTATTTACGTAAATCAGGAATTAATATAAGTTTAGTAAAAAATGTTAAAGATAATTTAGAAAGACCTACTGATTTTGAAAACAATGAGATAGGTACTTCTGAACGTTGGCAAAAAGCAAATATAGAAATCAATCCTTTTGAAACTCTTTCTCAAACAATGAGAAGACAATTAGGCACTTTACCTAAACAAATCATAGTAAACAATAAAAGAAAACAAGCTAGTAATAGTTTTGGAGCCCCTGTTTATTACAGTCAAGCAGAAGTTTTTGCTTTTTTAGGAGAGAATCTTACAGATTCTTATATGCCTGCTAGAATGATAGAAAAAATAGAAAGTATTAAAAAGGATAAACCTTTTATGCCAGAAGTTATAAACTTGCTAGGAAAAAATACTGCTTTTAAAAATTCTTTATTTATTCAATTAGCTTCTAAAACTTTTCAAAAGTTTTTAGTAGTTTATGAAAAAGACGGAAACTATAGTACTTTTTATTCTAATAGAAAAACGTTAGACAATTTAATTAAAGAAACTTTTATTACTAATTTTTTACAAGAAAATAATAAACTGTTTAATAAATACAAAAAAAATACAAACAAAGAAGGTCAAAGAAATTTTGAAAGTTTTAATAATGAAGAAATAAATAAACAAGTATTAATATTAGATGCAATAAAAATAGCCGCTAAAGGGGCTGCTACAATAGAAAGTAAAAATAATATTTTAAAAAGTTTAGAAACTTTTTTAAAAGAAAATAATTTAAACATATCAGAAAATCAGTTATTAGAAATATGGAATCCTGATGGAGATGTAAACAATTGGAATAAAATAAAAAAAGTAATTGATTCTACAGAATCAATATTTTCATCTCTTTTAAATGAAAAAAATCCTTTTTTAGAATTAGTTTCTGATGAAAAAAGTGGGTTTAAAGTTGTTTTAAAAAGTTTTGTAGAAAGTGTTAAGCCAGGTTTTGATAATACGGTAAACGCTTCTTTTATAAGTGGAGATAAAAAAGCAGTGTATTCTATACAATATTCTAATTATTTAACTAAACTAATTTCTAAGTTTAAGAATAAAAAAGATTTTGTAGATTATAAAGAATACATTAAATCTGATGTTTTAATGAGCTCTGTTCCTTTGTTAGAAGATTTAATGGAAGACGAAGAAACTACTTCTAACATGAAAGAATTAGAAGTAGTAATATTAGATTCTCTTGTTCGTGAAGGAAAAAGAAGAGGTACTAATTACAGTGATCTAAACGATACAGAAAAAGTAGCTGTAGAATTAGGAGCTTATTTTGGAGGAAAAACATCAAAAAACTTTGAATTTGGACAAAAATTTGGATATTATAGTTTACCTATTCCTTCAGATTCAGGGACACTGCCTTTAATAAAAGCAGAAAAATTTACTTTTGATGAAGTAGTAGAAAGATTTCTTACTATAGCCGTAGGAGAAAGAGCTAGAATAGAAAAATTTAAAAATTTACCAGAAGATTCTATTTTAAGAAAAATTAAAAACTATAAAGATAATGCAACTAAATTTCAATCGCTTTCTTTTTTAGAAGGAAAAGTTACTGCTAATACAGAAGTATCAGAAATTAAAGATATTATAGAAAAATTTTTAAAAGAAGATTTTTTAGAATTACAAAAAGAAAAATACAAAGAGGCAGGAGTTATAGAATATTACGAAAAAGGTAATGAAGGAAAAATAAAATTTATAGATAATGTAATAACAAATAAAGCAGATTCAAAATCTGAGCTTTTTAAAAACTATTTGTACAATTCATATTTAATGAATACACAAATGAATATTCTTTTTTCTAAAGATCCTGCTTTTTATAAAAATACTGTAGAGTACCAAAAACGTAATAAACAAGTTTTAAGTCCTGGAACATTAGGAAACCCTGACAGAATACTTAGCACTTACAGAGGTATGATTTTTAATGATGAGCTAGTTCCTACTAGTATAGAAACTAAAGACAACATTTTAAAACTTTTAGATCAATCAAATCTTTCTGCACAAAAAAAATCAGAGCTTAAAACTTTTTGGGAAGACAGTGCAAATCCTAGTGAAGAATTTAAAGATAGTCACCATAATATTACAGACGGTGCTACTTTTGTATCAGTTGATAGAGCCTATGATGCTTTAGATTATTTAAAAAGAATTACACCAGAACATAAAAAAGCTAGAGAACGTATTAAAAAAGGAATAGAAAATGCTGAAGACGCTGCTTTATTTAATGTTACAAAACCTTTTGTATTTACTGATATGAAAATAGAGGGAACTATTGCTCCTCTTCAAATAAAAAATTCAGAAGTTCTTCTTACTAAAGCTTTTGCTTATCGTAAAAACAGTGAAGGAAAGTTAATGTATCCTAAATTAGTTAAAGCTTACGATCTATTAAATAATTCTGAATACGATATAGACTTTATAGCTTTTGAATCTGCTGTTAAAGAAGGAGCAATAGGAAGAGAAGTAAATAATAAAGGAGAAGTTGTTTATAACGAATTAGAACTAGTAGGAGATAAATACGAATTAGTAGGAGATGCTAATGTAATAGAAATAGATTCTGATAGTTACAGACTACAAAATGAAACTCCTGAACACTATTTAGATGCTGAAGGTAATTATGGATCTCAATATCGTAACCTTTTAATAGAGGATATGGATATGGAAGGGGATTATAATATAGGAGGAAAAATTCTTAAAGGCAAAGAAGTACAAAAACTTTATCAAGAACTTACTGTTGATAATGTAACCGCTTCTTATAATAAAGTAGCAGAAATGTTTTTAGATGAATCAGGAGAAATAGATTACAGTTCTCTTGTTGTTCATTTACAAGAAGAAGCTATAAGAAGAGATTTAGGAGAACAATATATAGAGGCTCTTGAATTAGTAGATGAAGTAAAAGATGGTAAAAAAACAGGTAAAAAAGTTCCTGCTATTCCTTTATGGAGTCCTGTAATATCTTATAAACTAGAAAATTTAATGAATTCTTTCTTTAAAAACGGTGTTACTAAACAAAAAATTAAAGGAGGACAAATGATAAATGCTACTTCTTATGGAGTAGATAAAACTCTTGAATTTAAAATAGACGAAAACGGAAATTATAGAATGGAAGCATTGCTTCCTTGGTGGTCTAAAAAATTCTTTCCTAAAGATTCAAAAGGTAACATAGATTTAAATAAACTTCCTGACGAGTTAAAAGAACTTGTAGGGTATCGTATACCTACAGAGGACAAATACTCTATGTTTTATATAAAAGTAAAAGGATTTACAGACAGTGCAGCAGGAGCTCAAATAATGTTACCTGATTTTGCTACTACACAAGCAGGTCTCGATTTTGATATTGATAAGTTATTTATGATAATGCCAGAGTATAGAGTTAACTCTAAAAAAGAGGCTGTTTATCTTAAATATTTAGATTCAAATTCTACTGCAGAAGAAGTAGCTAGTACTATATTAAAAGACAAAGAGTCTTTTGATACATTTATTAACTCTAACAGTTTGCCTAAAACAATAACAGATTCGTTAGGTAAAAAAATAGAAACTAAACAATATTTAAAAAACTTTAAAAATAGAGTTCAAGATTCTATTATAAAAAGTTTAAATAATAATAAACAATTTAAAAATAGACCTGAATTTAAAGAAGCGTTTTCTCGTGTAGAAGAATTAAAAATAAAAAGAGATGCAGAAACTAATGAATCTAAAGAAAAAGCTTATAGTAAACAAATAACTGATCTCTATGAAGTAATAAACGAAATAGATACTAGTATTTACAGTGAAATAGCAGCAGAAAAAGAAACTTTATTAAGAAATAAAATAGAAGAGTTTATAGAAAAAAATATAAAACCTAATCAATATAAAGATTTTAATAATATTGCTACTAGAAATAATAAAATTTTAGAAATTAGTAAAGGAATACTAGAAAATAAACATACAGCTCTTTCTATTATAGATGTTGGCGGTTTTGAAGATTTTAAAACATTAGGAAACAAGATTCGTTTATTACAAATTAATAAAAACGACAGTAAACAAAAATTAAATTTAAAAGAAGAAGCATTAAAAAATATAAAAAATTTAGAAACAAATAAAATAAATATTTCTGAGTATAGAAACAATTTAAAAAATTTAGTAGAAGAATTAGATACAGTAGATTTTAATATTAATTACCCTTCTACACAACTTACTTTGTTTAATCGTAATATGATGGGTAAAAAACTTACTGGAGTATTTGCTAATCAAACTACTAATCATGCTAAATCTCAATACACTGAACTACAATTAGTTTCTCCTGTTTTGTTTAACGACAAAAAATACAAAATGTTAAACCAGCAGAATAATTCTGAAGGTAATAGAATATCTAAATCTTTAGCAAGTCTTTTAGCGGCAGTAGTAGATAATGCTAAAGATCCAATTTCTTCTAACTTAAATCTAAATACATTTACTGCAGATTTAGCATCAATGCTTCTTAGAGCAGGAGTTAATCAAGACACTGTTTTTTCTTTTATAAATCAACCTGCTATTGTAGAATTGACTAAAAAACATTTTTTAACAAAAGGAAGTTTATCTTACAAAGCAAAAGAAGAAGCTTTTAAAGTTGTTAAAAAATGGAAAAGTTTATTAGCAGATAAAGGTAAAATAACTACAGAAGAACTTAATGCTATAGAAGAAGACTACAATTTAAATGAAAAAGATCTTGAAAAAGCTTTAAGTAGAGACCAAAGTAAAGAATATTATGTAACACAATATAAAGCTCTCAGTGCTTTTAACACATATTTAGAAACAGCAAAAGATTTAAGTGATATAGTACAAGCTTCTCGTTTAGATACTCAGCCTGTAGGGCCTACTAGTGCTGATAGTTATGTAATGATAAACAAACAACAAAAATTACTTAACTCTCAAAGTCTTGGTGTTAAAGGATATGAAGCTTTATTTTTTAATCAAAGTGATCAAAAAATTAATCCTTCTTTTAATGAATATGCTTGGCTAAAACCTTTATCTATTTTTAATAAAATATTTCCTTCAATAGGAGAAACATTATCTACAAGTAAAGAAATAAAATATTCTTTATTAGGAAATACTAAAAACTATTTTTCTGATTTTAAAGGAAAAGGATTTGATTTAACTGCTACAGAAGCTCGTAATATAGACAATTCTTTTATGACTTATATAGCGACAAAACTTCCATTTTTTAATAATGCAAATTCTAAAGAAATTTTAAAAAATGTTCCTAACAATTTAGCTAAATTTAAAATAGAAAATCCTGACTCTATATATAATGATTTTTTAAAATATTTAGATCCTAAAGAAGCAACAAAAACTTCCATACGTAAAATAGATTACAATAATGTAGGAAAAAGTCCTTTAGATCAAGAAGTAGAAAGAGAACTTTGGAAAGACATGTTAGTAGATAAAGATCCTTCTGTTAGAAGACTAGCTTTAGATTTAGTAAAGTATAGTTACTTTTCTAATGGGTTTACTTTTAATTCTACTAGTTTTTATCAATTAATTCCTGTACAATTTTTTACAGACACTTTTGCTAGATTAGATATAAATAAAGAAGAAGGATTAATAGACGATAGTAATAATAGCTTTCATGCTAATATGCAAAATTCATTAAAAGAATTTACAAAACGCCCTAATATTGTAGGAAAAGGAAATTTATTAAGTACAACAGGAGCGCCTTATCATTTTATGAGACAGTTTGCTCAAAACAATATAAATTCTGGTACAATTCCTTCTGTTAATATTAAAGAATCTAGAGCTTTTACTCCTAATAATGTAAAAGAACTTGCTATAGATGAAGTATATGTTTTTGGTACTACTCAAGAAGGTTATCACAATGTAGGCACAGCAGGGCTTGCTTTTAATAATAACACTACTTTTACAAATAAACCTGGTAATAAAAATCAAAAAGGTAGATGGGCAGAATACGGAGTTGTAGGAAAAACTTCACAAGGAAACGAAGGTGTAGGATTTGGATTACGTATGCAAGAAGTTGTTTTAGAAAATAATTTAGTAAAAGATATTTTAGGTCCTAATAATTTACAGGACGGAAAAAAACTTATAGACTCATTTCAAAAAGATTTTGGAAAACTTGTAATAGAAGCTTATAATAATCCTAAAAGAAAGTTTATTGTAGGAAAACTAGATACTGATACTAAAAGATGGAGTACAAAAGATATACAAAAAGTATTAAAAAATATAGAAATAAATGTAGGAATTCCTAATAATGTTATATTGCCTGCATTATTAGATCCTAGAATTAATAAAAGTAGATTTATTAAAGAAAATAAATTATTTGTAGTAAAAAAAGAAAGCACAGATTTAACTGATAGTTTAGGAAATTTTCCTCAATTTGTTAGCACATTAGACGGTGCTACTAAAAAACTATTTGAACTTAATCAAGACAAATATGCTAATGATATTTTAGTGTATAATCAAATTCCTTTATTAGAAGGACAAGAATATAATTATGATAGTCCAATAGATGAATCTGTTGTAACAAGTATAAACAAAGAAGAAACAAGTACTGTAGATAATTTAGTTAATAAAGAAATGTTTTCAGATAACTTTCCAGACGTAGACATTCCGTTAATAGGAGACAATGCTACTCCTACTAACACTAAAGAAAAATCTAATTTTTCTACAGAAGTTAAAAAAGAATATAAAGATGAAAATCAAACTTATTCAGAATATATTAAATTATACACAGATAAAAATAAAACAGAAGACCCTGCTATAACAAAAAATAAATGGCGTTTTCTGTTACCAGAAACTAGACAAGATCAAATAGATAGACTTAAAAAATGTTAATATGTATTGTATAAATATAAATCATCCTGAATATAAAACTTTAAAAGCAGAGAGCGGACTCCACTCTGGTATTTTGCAGTATAAAATATCTGCTTGGTTTACACAAAACGGTGATAGTAGATTTCCTTCTTTAAAAGAAATAAACAATATACCTACAGAAATTAAACAAGTAAAACCAAAAGTAAATCCTATAAAAGAATTAGGTTTAAAATACAATGCAGATTTTGCAGGGTTTATGCCTTTTAATATAAATTTAGCAGATCTACAAAGAGATGCTAGAAAATTAGATCTTAAAGTACTAAAAGCTGCTAACGGAGCTTGGTATTTAAAAAACAGTAGAAATCAGTTTGTCAATCCTCGTAAGTTCCTTCAAATAAATTCCCAATCTTCTATACTCCCATATAAAGATTTGAAGGACAAGCTCTTCTCATGGGCTGAAACTCACGGAATATCCGTGATTACTATGGAGGAAATGATGAATACAGTAGCAAATACAGACTCTCTAGAAGGGTCTGTAGCTGTTGCTGATTTATTTAACAGAATAATAGCTTTAGATCCAGAAAAAGAAATGAACGATACTCTTGCAGAAGAGGTATCTCATTTTGCTACAGCTATTTTAAAAGAAGATGCGTCTGTTAAAAAAGCCATGGAAAATATTTCTAAAACAGAAATATACAAAGAAGTAAAAGAAGTGTATGCTGATACATATGAAACAGAGGAAGAATTTAAAAAAGAAGCAGTAGATAAACTTTTAGCTCAAAGTATTTTAGATAACTTTCAAGAAACTACTGATAATAAAGGAGTACTGCCTTACATTAAAGGTATTTTTTCTAAATTTAAAAAATGGTTAAACAGTTTTAAAAAATCTAGTGCAGCAGAACAAATTAAAAATGATCTAGCTCCTTTAGCAAAATCTATTTTAAGAAATGAGTATTTAGGAACTTTAGATAAAAATATTAGTAACACTGTTTATCTCCAAAGAGAACAACTTTCTTTTTCTGAAGAAGAAAAACAAACTGTTTTAGAAAAACAAGATAACGCTAATTTAAAAACAAAAGCAGCTTTTGCTATTAAAACAGTAAATTTACTTAGCTCACGTTTAGGTAAATTACAACAAGCAGAAGCGTTAGGAAAAACAGCTAAGAAAGGCTCAGTTACAGACACTGTTAGAGAAGAAATTAAAAAATTAAGATTAGCTATTAAAGAAGCAGAATTTACAGGTACTATTACAAAAATAATAGAGTTTGCAAATACAGAATTAGAGTTTGCAAAAAATCAAGTAGAAAAAATGGACACTGATGGAGTTGTAGGCCATCAATTACAAAATCTTAAAGATTTTGTTGAATCTTATGCAGATCTTTTTCAAAGTCTTAGAAAAGAAACAAGACGTATGGGATTATCTAAAGCAGAAAAAGATCAAATACATGATTCTATAAAAGGCATTCAATTAGAAATAAATAGTTTAGAAACTGATGTAGATTATCTTGAAGAAGAATTTTCTCCAGAAGTATTAGATGAAGGAAACACGGATTCTAGTGGGAAAAAAATAGATCCTAATTTTGATGGAAAAGAAATTAACCAATTTGCTAAAAAAGATGCTAGTGTATGGAGACTAAATGCAGGTAATTATAAATTTGCAAACTCAGGAATTTTAAGAAGTGCTCATAAAATTATTTTTGATGCTGCTCAAATAGTAAAAAGATTTGCAATAGGAAAAGGTAATATTTTATTAAGAGCTAGAATGCTAGCAGCTAAAGAAGGAACAGTAGAAAACGATTTAATAGACACAGATTCTGACGGAAAGTTTACCCAATATTTAATAAGACGTGAAGACTGGGCAGACTATTATAAAAAAATGGGCTTAGTTAAACAAGAATTAGCTGATTATTTTGGATTTGAAACTTTTGAAGAAATAAATTTAAACGAAGAGTCTAAAGAAAAACAAAAATATTATAAAGAAACTTTTAAAAATTTCCATAAAGAAAACAGTGTAACAATAAGTGATGCTTATGGTAGATTTGCAGGAAGAAAGCCTAAAAAATTAAATCCTAAATTTGCAGAGTTAATGAAAAGGCCTAATACTAAAAAGTTTTATGATTTATTAGTAGAAACTAAAACAGAATCTTTAGCAAAATTACCTTTATCTTATAGAACTCCTTCTGCTCCTTACCTTCTTCCTGGAGTTAGATCTTCTTTATTAGAAAAGTTTACTGATAAAAATCAATCTTTTCTTACTAATTTACAAGAAGCTATAGGGGAGGGAGTGCTTATTGATGAAGACGATACTGAATTTGGAGAAATAGATTCTCTTGGTAATAAAATGATTCCTATTTATTTTACTCATAGGTTTGAAAAACCTGGAAATGTTTCTCGTAATATTGTAGAAAGTTTTACTACTTTTTCTGAAATGGCTGAAAATTTTGTACAAATGGGAAATATTGCAGGAGATTTATCTATAGTACAAAATCAGTTAGCTAAAAGAGAATATCAAATTGGTAGAGATAAAAAAACAGGAAAAGAAACAAGAGACTACCAGATATTAAAAACTATGATAGATAATAAAGTATATGGTATACAATCTAAAGATGTTTCTGTTTCTTTAGGAGATAATCCTTTAACAAGAACTTTATCAAAAGTGCCGTTTCTTCCTAATTTAGTAGATAAAAAGTTTTCTTTTACAAAATTAGCTAAAAAAATATCTAGTTTTATTAGTACGAATAACTTAGCTTTAAATCCTTTTACTTCTACTGCAGGTTGGATGAAAGGAAGTCTTGACAGTATTCTTGAAGCTCAAGTAGGACTTTATAGTACTATAGAATCTAATAATTGGGCAATAGGAGAATATAGTAGAAATATAGTAGATGTTTTAACACAAGTAGGAAATAAAAAACAAACAAATAAAATGCATTTACTTTTACAACGTTATAATGTTGTAGAATTAAGTAAAATGCTTAAAAATGTTAATAAAAATAAACTTCTTTCTGATGTTACTAGTAGAGATTTGTTGTTTTTAAATTATAGAACAGCCGATTACGCTGTTAAAGGAAGAGTAGCTTTAAATATTCTCGACAATACTCGTTTAGTAGACGGAGAGTTTATAAATAGAAAAAACTTTTTAGAAAAAAGAAAAGAAGAAGGCGTAGAAGAAAAAACTGCTAAAGAAGAATGGAAAACTTATAGAGAAAAAAGTTTATATAATGCTTACGAAGTAGTTGATGGTAATTTAGAAATTAAATCAGATTTAAAACAATATGTAAACGATGGGTTAGAAAACTCAATAGTAGGAAAAGTAGGACATGTTACTAGTGTAGTAGACGGAACACTAACTGACTCTGATAAAGGAGCTATTGCTAGAGAAGTATACGGAAGTTTTGTACTAATGCACCGTGGATGGTTTATTAATATGATAGATACTCGTTTTTTTAATTCTAAAGGAGGTGTAAATTTTATTACAGGAGAAGCAGAATTAGGTTTATATCCTGGTATGTGGAAATTTATAAGACATGATTTAGTAGATTCTATTAGAGCAAAACAATATAATGTAATGAATACTTATAAAAAAGCAGATCCTGTTGTACAAAGAGCTGTTAAAAAAACTATATTAGATTTAGTTTATTTAAATGTAATAGGACTTATTGCTGCAATAGCTAATGTTGCTGCAGAAGGTGACGAAGAAGAAAACCCTTTATTACAAATAGCTGCTTATCAATTAAATAGAGTATTGTTAGAACAGTCTGCAGGACAACCTATATTTAATCAACAAGAATTGTTACAAATTATTGATGAGCCTGTAGTAGGAGTTAAAGTTATTAAAGATCTTTTAGATATTTCAGAAATATTTAATTCAGATGTTTATGAGTCAGGTATGTATAAAGGAAAGACTCATAGTACAAAATGGATCTTAAAAAAGATGCCTGGTGTTAAAAACATTTACGAAAGTAGATTTGCTGAACAAAAAAATAAATTCTTAAAAAATAAAATTATTAAATCTAGAATTTATGATATAATGTCTTCAAACACAGAAAGAGAAGAGTTTGGAATTATGCAAAGACTTGGTTTATTTTTTAAAAATCAAGACGAAGAAACTAATTCTATTACTACAGAGGATCTTGTTGAGACTATTGACGCATTAGAAAACATGGATTAAAACGAGAAATTTTTTCGGAGAGCACGTTAAGTACCCTCCGAAAAATTACCATTTTATTGTTTCTTTTGTTAACTCTGTTAAAAGTTTATTTGTTTCTTTAAAATTAGGACAATGCCAATCATTGTTAGACTCATTAGGGTGGTCAAACATTAATACATGATTATTCTTTTCTAAATAAGGAGCTAGCTTTTGATTTTCTTTACCCCATAAAATAAAAATAGTGCCAGGCTTAGACTCGCTCAAAGCATTAAGTACTGCTGAAATAAACTTACCCCAAGGTTTAGTATGTTCTCCCCTATCCTTTTTTCTTATAGTCAACTGTCTGTTTAATAGCAGCACACCTTGACTAGCCCAATCTTCTAATGTAAAATCAAAATTTAAATTTAGACCGTTATAGAATTCTCTTTCTACACAATCCATAATTTTACACAAATCAGGGGAACTAAAGGTACTAACAAAGTTATCACCAAAAGACAAACCATTTGCTCCACAAGAATTATTGTGAGGCCTGTGGTCTAAGATAACAACTCGAACAGATTCCCAAGGGCAAAGTTTAAATGCTTTGAATATATCGGCCTTGGCAGGATTAATAGAATTCATTGCATACTCAGTCTCTACAAACCCCATAAGCTTTTCAGCATACGAGGATTTTAAAGTTTCTTTTAAATTTAGAGCCCACTTTTTTCCAAGGGACTCTGTCCAAAATTGTTTTCCAAATCTCATAGTTTTATTTATTATCAAATTCTTCTTCAGGACTTAACACTTTAGTTTTACCTAATTCTTTAAGCTTTTTAGAGGTAAGTCCTTCGTTTTCATGTAATATTATAGACCATACTTCTTGATCTCCTAAATAAACAGTAGAGTCTAAACGAGGATTCTCGTGATAATTAGACAATGCTTTTTCCCAACTTTTTCTTAAATCGGCATTTTTATTTAGGATACGAGGTATTAGACTAGGTTCTAGTTTAAAATAATTGTTTTTCAATATAATCTTTTTTGCCTCTGCAGGCAGTTTAGAGTACTTACCGTCTAAAATAAGATTGTAGTATTCCATATTTTCTTCTAAGATTTTAAATATCATAACAATATATCCTTCTTTCTCATACTCATCGACATACGAAGGCATACTAATAATAGTAGAATAAAATTCTTCAAAATTAGAATCTCTATAAGGTTTAATTACTACAAAAATGTAGGGCCCATAGTTAAATTCAAATTCTAAATCTTCATCCCACATATAAGAATTAAGAAATCTAGTGGTCATAATAAGTCTACCAAAACTACTTTTAACATCACAATTAAATAACTGTTTAGGCACATCTATTAAAGGAAATAGAAATGTAGATGTCTGTGAGTATTTTACGTAGCTCATATTTTAATTTTTATATGTTGTTTTTGATAGTACTCCATAGGGTAGTCCCATTTATTTAATTCAGAATGAAATATATACCTAAAAACTGCGTGAGTAAATCCTTCATACTCTCTTCCAGAAGATAAAGTTCCGCCTTCCCATCCTATCTTTATAACAGAATCAGGTACTTCAAATATCATTGGAGGATTGTGCATTTCTTTTTCTACAACAATGTATTTAAAAGGTAAAATTTTGTATCCTTTTTCTAAAAGTTTTATAACTTCAGGGTCTTTAGAAATGCCATAAAAATATACAGCACTTTGAAAGTCGTATCTAAATTTCCAGAAATCATAATTAAAACTATACACAGAACTGCCTGTAGTTTTATAGTCTATAGGCTGAATAGTTTTAGCGCTATTATCAATAAAAACTTTGTCAAGTTCTCCTTTAAAACTCAATCCTCCGTATTCAAAACTAATTACTTTGTGTTTCCAGAGCTCTGTGTTTTTATCTGTAACAATATACTTTTTAGTATAGTTATCTGTTTTTAGAGCGCCTACACAATGTGAAGCTTTGTAGTAATCTTCTTCAGATATAATCTTTTTACCTTCTGCTGCGTATAGACTTTTAAAATAGTTTAAACAGTTTATTTTAACTTTTTCTATTCTAGTAGCATTTTTCCATCTATTCTGGTACTCGTATTGATCACATGCTATAAGAATAATGCTGTCCATACTATTCCAAACTAAATCTACAGAAAGTTCTTTAGCTGTTTCTGATGTTTTTAAATAATCGTACACATAACGAGTAATACTTTTAAGAAGATCTGAAGTACTATCGTCTTTTAAAACATAATACTTGTCTTCTATATCAATATCACTTAATAACATGTCGTCTACTAATGAACCAAATACAAAATGCGCTTCATCAGAATTTCCTTGTTTGTCCCGTTGCTTTATAAAAGCACCAGGACTAACAAGAATTTTCTTTAAAAGGCTTTGATTTAATCCGTCTAATTTTCTATAAGATTCTTCCATTACTTTTTAATTGTTTTTATTTTATAAACTAACCTTCTCTCTTCTAGAGTCGGCACTTCTATGTATTCATAAGAAGTTTTTCTTAAAAATTCTACTGTGTCTTCAGGCAAAATGCCTTTCTTTTGTAACATATCGTCAAGACTTTTAAGCCACACCATAGCTAGATTGCCTATATCCCATCTTGGAGAATATCCATAGGGAGCAGGTTTCCAACTAATACGTGCTTTACCTGTTTTACGATCTTTTAATCTTTTAACATCTCCATAGTTAATAGGAGCGTAAACAATTAATTGTGTTTCTACAGGTAATGCTATTTTATAATCTTCAGGAATATGTTTTTCTATGTACTTGTGCATTGCTGCAACAAACGCATTACGAACAGTGAAATGGGCTGAAGCATGGATTTTATTATATCCAATCTTCACCCATTTTCTGCTACTTAGCGGTACATGTGTAATAAACTCAGGGAATTCTATTGTTAATTCACTTACTGCCATATCATTTTTATATCCACATTATACTAGGAACTATTTCCTCTTCTTCTTTTACTTCTTCTACTAAAACAGGCGTGTAATCTTCTATCATCTGTCTTGTATAATTAAGATTTAAAGCTTCTAAAGCTGGCGGACTTAACGTTACAGTGTGTAGATTAAAATAAATACTTTCTCTTTGTCTAATTTGATTTTGATAAGTATTAAACACTATGTCTACCCACTCTTCTGTTAAAGCTTTTTTATCTATAAGAACTTCTATTATCTTATCAATATGAATAGACATATATCTACGATCTATACCTAAATAAGACACTACAGATTTAAAGTTTACATGATTTTTAGTTCTATTATGTTGAAAAATATGTCCGTGTTTCTCAAACAATACTAATAAATATATAAGACTTTTTTTGTAATCACAGTTAGCCATAATTTCCATAGCAAGAATCTGATTGTCTTCATCAGAACTTTTTATCATTGCTTCTATTTGCTCAAACTGTTCTTTATTAATAGTTATAGCGTCATTTCCGTTTAAAGATTCTATAAGACAAGCTTCATCTAAAATTTCTTTTCCTTGTACATCTTTGTAAATATCTGTATAAGAACTTTTTATAATATTTGAATAATGGCTTTTTACACTATCCTTGAATTTTTTTGAAAAAGCAGTAGTTATATACGTTTCGTCATCGTTTGACATATTTCTTCTAGAATGAAATTCTACAAAAACTATGTCTTCCGTGTAAAACTCTAAAGCATCTTTTATATTTTGTTTCTGATAATCTTCTATTACTTCCGCAGATAAATTTAAGTACTCTTTAAATATATCTAAAGGAATACTATAACAATATTTGCTTTCTACCATTTTCCAATAAGAAGACTTGTTGCCAAAAATATGAGAGGCTTTGTTAATGTCTTTAGTAGTACTAATGTTATGACTTAATACAAGATTTTTAAGTTTTACTCTAGGAACATTTACTCCTGGTAAAAAATAAAGAGTATTATGTACACCTAGTTTATACTTTTTATCAGAAATTGTTAACTCTCCATCTTTTCTATCTGCTACAGATAAAAAACTAACTGTTGCGTCTACACGATCGTCAACAGTTAGATTAAATTCTAAATAATTTTTCATAATTTATTTTATAATAATGTTAGCAATTTTTGGGTTCATCATAAGCTTACCAAACTTTTGTTTATTAGCGTTTACTACTTCTTTAACTATGAAGTATTTTAAGTCGTCTGTAAAAGACTTACAATCAATAAACAACTCTTCAACTCTTTTCAGTGTTTGCGCTGAAATAGGATTAGTTTTAGCAAAATTTACTAGATAATTAACAACTCTAGTAGAGACTACACTTGATATGTCTGCTCTAAATTCATCGTCTTCTCCAATCATACTTTTTAATGAACTAAATACATATTTTGTGTCTTTAGTCATAATATCTTCAGGCGATATAATCCTGTCTAGCTTGTTGTTAATAAACATTGTAAACATACTTGAAAAATCTAGGCCTACAGAACCTTCACCTACCATTTGTATCATAGGTAACTGCTCTTCAAACTTTTCTATAGAACTAATAGCATTAAAGAATGTAGTAATACTTCTAGGATTAACCTTTTGAGTTACTAATTCTGGATGCATAAGTAAAAAGTTTATACAACGATTGTCCATACCAACAGATTCTGCCCACTTTGCCCATACTTTCTCGTCAAACTTTAGATCTACAGAAATAAAACGAGTTTGCTGTGCAACATCTAGACTAGTAACATTATAGTCACCATTGTCAGGATTAGTAGTAAGAATTACATGCCAGTTTTTAGGCAATTTCCAAGAAACATATTCTTGTCTATCACATATTTCCATAACTGCTTGCATAAATCTGTGGTCAGCTCTTGTAAAGTCATCTAGTATTAGTATGCCACCGTCTTTCTTTCCTTGAATCCAAGCAGGTTTAGCGTGAGACATTCTTTTGTCTACTACTTTGTAACCTTTCTCGCTAGCAAGACTTATTTCTTGCTCTGTTATCCACAAAACTTTGCCTTCAGAGTTTTTAACTTTAAATTCTTTAACAGGAAATCCTATTAAGTCACCTAATTCTTCTAGCTGTGATAAGTTTAGTTTTTCTACTTGTAACCCTAGTTCTTTACCAAGCTGTATAATAGAAGAAGTTTTACCTAGTCCTGCGTCACCTGATACATTTATTGTTACGGGAGTCAATCCTTTCTTTTGGATATGCTGATTATTAGTAATCATATGCTTTACGAAGTCTCCCAATTCTTCTACATTTAATTTAATTTGACTCATTTTAATTTTTTTAAAGTTCTAGTTTAATGACTCTCCCTGGTAGAGATTCATTCATTTCGGATCTTTCTGATAAGACCCACAAAATATTCTTATTTGGTGTCAGAGAAGTACTACACTCTCCGTCAGTAAAATAAATAAGGCTTGTAAATTTTGGATTCTCCATGTAATATTTTAACACGGGATCAAACTCTGTTCCGCCTCTTCCTGCAATTTCTAATTCAAACTTTCCTTTGTACTCAGCTATACTACGAATTTTAGTATCGCATTGAACGATTTCTATATCTACACCTGATTTATAGATGTGATGTATTTCGTTCATAAACTCTTCTAACTCTTCGTTGTTTACTGATCCTGAAGTATCTATTGCTAGCAACATCTTTTGTCGCATCTTAACCTTCATTCCTGGATTATCTTCAAACCTAACGTTGTATTTTCTTCTTTGTTTTTTAGTAAAAATCTTAGTAGAAATTCCCGTAAATCTTCTGATAAATCTTCTCCAATTGAATTTAGCTTTCTTTACTTCTGAAAGTGTGATTATGTCTTCTATTTCTCCAGGAACAGTTCCTCTTGTCTTTACAGTTTGTTCTTTAGCCTCTTTTAAGATTCTTTGTGTTTGGCGTTCTAAAAGACTTTTTTCCATTTCTGAAACATCTTCAAACTCTTCCCACCCTGAATGATCAGGACCTTGGCTATCTAGCATTTTATCAAACTCAGGAGAACCTGACGTACCATTGTTTTCTTTATCCTCCTTTGCTTGGCGCATCTTGTCGTAGTAATATCTACAACCTGCTTTACGTCTAAGATTTAGTTCAGGATAATTGTCAATGTCTACACCTCCTTCAGGTAACCATGATTTATTTATGTACTGATTTATTTCACAGTCCATAGCGATGTTTGCTAGCTTTCTATCTGAAAATTGAAAGAAAATTCCTAAGTGTTGAAACGCAATATGCAACAACTCATGTTTAAGCAGGCCTATTTGTTTATCGGCATCTAACTCTTCCCAAAAAGTAGAGTTAATCATTAGCTGATAGTTGATTCCTTGCTTACCTACACATGCTGTTGGTATTTTGTCGCTCCACAACTTATTTAACATAATTAAAAAGAACCCGTAATAGGGCTCTTGCAACATAAGACTTTTACTAGCCTTACTTAATGATTCTATTTTATTCATATAGCTATGTCATTAGTTGATTAAATATTTTTTTAGCTTCGTTTGCTCCTACTTTCTTTACTAAGTCACTGAAGTCTGTTACTCCAGGTAACTCAGGCATAAAGAAATAAGGAGTCTGATATCTTCTACTAAAATCTTCTGATAAACTTTTCCCTGCTTTATCATTGTCAAACAAACATACTACTCTTTCAAACCTAGATTTATATTCGTCCATAACAGAAACTTTCATATTGACAGATTCTGATTGTAGACCTACACTAGGTATTTTCATTACATCTCTTAAACTCATAACGTCTTTTAAAGACTTAGTGACTATAAGAGTCTTTCCTTTATTAGGAAGTTTTGTGTATCCTTGATGGACAGAGTAATTTGCATTATTGATCCATTTAAACTTTTTGTTATATGGCTGATAAATTTTATAGGAAACAGAATTATCTTTGTGTTCTATGTATGCATAGGCATACTTATCTACAGGTAAAGCATTACCATTATAAAAAACATAACTTATAGGTATGACATCAAAAAGTGTTAAAGTTTTTTTGCTAATGCCAAAGGCTCCCCAGAAATCTGCATCGTGTTTTTTCCACAGTCTGCGTTTGATTCCTATTTTAATAGGCTTTCTTTGTATTACTTTTTTAGCAATTACTAGCTTTTTCTTTTCTATGTCTACTGTTGTACCAGGCCCGTTTAGATCGTAGGCAATCTTCCAAAGAGCTTGCCCATAATTTAAATTAAATAATAGACTTACAAATTTTACAACATCGCCTGTATCTTTAGTGGCAAAGTCATAAAACATTAGTATACCTGAACCATCTCTGTGGTAATAATAACCAAATGACGGTACATTGTCTTCTCTAAGTGGACTACATATGTTAATGTTTAATACTACAGGTTCCCCTGTATAGAAAGAATAGATATCTTCCTGCTCTAGGCAGGAAAATAATTCTACTCTTGATAAGCTTTCGTTATAGATAATAGAGTTTAAGTCTATTTTTCCCATAATAAAAAAAGAGGAGGATTTCTCCCCCTCTTGTGTTTTTAGTGTTTACCAATCTGCTTCGTCATCTGCAACGACAGCGTTAACTTCTCCTCCAGTACTTACTGCATCTTCTACAAGACGAGTCATACCATCTAGATCACCTGCTTTAAGACTAGAAGCCTCTGCAGATACGTTCATAGATTCCATAAAAGGAACCCAGCTACGAATTTGAATGTATTTTTTACGGTAATCGTTAGTACCATAGTTAGCAAATACACGAACAGAACCTAAATTAGGCAGTGCTCCTTTTAACATTTTCATAGACTCATCTAACATAGCTTCTGCACTACTTACAACAGGAAGTTGTGCGTTAGGCCCTAGAGCACCGTGTAGTAAATGTTTAAGAATCTTACCTTGTTTCTTAATCAATTGCTCTACACTTTGCCACTGAGTAGCTTTAGTTACATACCATAGCGGTGTGTTACAACTTGCTCCATTACTGTCTGTAAAAAGAATTTTGTAATCAGGAGCCATTTCTTTGTCTTCTGCTGATTTCTTTACTAAAGAAACTTTTACGTTTTCTACTGTTCCTGCATTTCCTCCGTTAAAAATAGCTACTCCTTGTGCGGAATTAAAGCTATCATCATTTAAATTAATGTTCATCTTTTTGAATTAATTTTTAATAAATAAATAAATAAAAGTAGGTTAAGCCTACCACTCATCCGTTACTGTTTCCTCTACTTCTTCTAGATTCTGCGTGCTGCTTGTTACAGGTTCTAAAAGAACAGGTTCTTCTTCTTCCTCTACTATAGGAATATTTAATTCTTCTTCTGTATTAATTTCTTCTATTGTAGTATCTACTGTTGTAGTATTTGCTACTTTAAAATAAGGTTCTCCTTCTACTGATTCTATATGCAAATAGTTTTCTACAGAAGTATCTAATTTTAATGTATAAGCAATAAACTCATATGTCTTTTTATCAGAAAAAGAAAATGACTTATTAACTTTAAAGAACTTCATGCTCTCATTTTCTGTCAAAGAAGCTACTAATACAATCTCACTTGTAGTAGTGTCTCTACCGAAAGTTACAAATGATTGTTTTCCATCTTCAGGTTTAACTAATCTTAAACTGTCTACAGCAGCTTTATTAAAAGTTAGTTTACGGCCTGAACCTTTTCCTGCAAAAGCAGACATTGTTACTACTGGAGTCAAAAACTTCTCCATCTTTGTTGCACGTTGTGCAGGTACTCCCCAATCAATTCCCATCTTGTTTAAGTTTTAAGGGTTAATAATACAAATTAATAATACTCGTTGATAGCCTTGTCTACGATAGTCAAATCGTTAGCGATATGTTCTTCTTCAAACATTTCCATAGGCGTTTTACAAGTGTCAGAACCATTAGTAGTTGTTCTAAATATGTGGTTGTTAGGCTCTCCTGGAGCACGTTTAACTTCACAATACAGAACTATAGAACTAAAGCTCTCAGGTACAAATCTTTCAAGCTGCTTACCTTGTACAGCTACTCTTTCTACTCCAAATCCTGAATCGTCATAGTGAACTTCAGGATGTGCAAATAGATAAACATGTAAATCATCTCTAACTCTATCGTTAATGATGTTCATTAAGTCATACATACCGCCTGAAAATTTACCCCACTTCTCGAAACCTTTAGACGCTCTAAATGTTTTACTCATAACATGGTCTGTCATAATTCTAGACCAAGTATCAATAACAAAGGTTTTAATCTCAGGTTTGGATTTGTGGACATCTTTCAATGCTTCAATGACTTCATCTATATTAGATGATTTTTTATAATTGCCTTTCTCTTCAGAATATTTGTCTTCAAACTTCTTAAAAGGCAAAGGTTTTTGATCCGTGTTCATAATAAATGTACTACTTGGATCTAGGTTTCGTAATGAGGTAGATTTCCCCATACCAGATTTACCTACAATAAACACTAATTTTCCCATACTTCTTGTTATTTTTTTGGATAATAAATATACTAATTTTTTAACTATTTAGCAAGCATTTGATGCTTGATTTCTACACTCTTTTTCTTCCGCTTTCCCCAGTATTTACCACGTAAATAGGGGAAATCTTCTTGCGTTTTTCTAGACGCTCTAGCTATAGAATCTACATAAGGAATCTTACGATTACTCATGTCTTTTAAGAACTGTTTTGCGGAAGTATTTACATCATAATGGATGTGTTTTAGATACTTGTAATACAGTAACTCATTAGAATCTCTACATCTAGGAGAGTTAATCAAAGTTAACTTGACCCATTCTTTAAAATCTGCTATCATACAATTTTGTTTTTGTTTAAAATGTCTTCTAATAATTTAGGGTTAGCTTTTATATCAGAAGCTTTAGGAAGTTCTTCAAACTTACCTACAGCTCCTTGAAAATGAAAACCCATAGATAAACTGTCCATACCGTCACGATTCTTTAAAATATGGCCTGAACGGTAACTTCTTCTAAGAGGAAAATTTCCTTCTAAAATAGGATAACCACGATGTTCTGCTATACCGTAACGAAATGGATTAAACAAAGCTATAACTGTGTTAGCATCTTCTTGTGTAGCACCTGTGTCTTTAAAGTCAGATAGTTGAGGTTCTACAGAATCTTGTTTCTTACGATCCATTCCTTCTATTCCTCTATTAAACTGACTAACCACTACAGGGCTAAATTTAAACGTATTCCTAAAAAATACTAGCATTTTAGAAGCTCTATCCATAGCTTCTTTTTTACTAGAATCTTTTTTATTTTTATCAATTAAACTAATGTGATCTATAATGATCAAAGTAATTAGATTAGGGTCATTAGGAGTATACTGAGTAACAATATTGTGCTCATTTCTCTCCACTTTGCCTCTACTTTCAGCGTATTTCATAACATCACTGTACAAGTAGTCAGGACTAAGACTGTTTCTGAAAAACAATACCTCATCTTGCATCACATTAAAGTACTCTTGATAAGTAGGAATAAGTTTCTGTACTTCTCTCGGTAGTTTGTGTATTCCTCTGCTAAAGATTTCGTTTACATTAGTTAGAATTCCATGGTCTTCCCATATTTTTCTAGAAATGAATTTTGCAATCTTAACAACAGGATCAATCTCTAACGAGTAATAAATAATCTCTAGAGAGTTAAAAGGGTCTTTCTGTGATCTTAAATGATCATAAGGATTAAACACATAAGCTTCGTCAACAATAGCAGTTTTACCTGTACCAGTTGCACCGCCCCATGTGTCATATCTTCCTTGTTGTACACCTGCAATATATTTATTTAATCTATTGAAGCCCATAGGTAAACCTACATTCAGTCCTTTAACACCTCTATCAATCTCTACTTGTAATTCTTCCCATACTTTTCTTTTTCCCATATTAAATTGAATCTACATGATCACTGCCTTTTTCAGTAGCAAATCTTGTTATAAATACTTCCCAGCTCTCCCACTTAGCATTGTTAATTACTACCTCTAAAGAAGGTAGAAACTGTAATTGTGCGGCTATCTTTTGTCTTCTAACAAAAGCTTTAGTAGCTTCTACTGCTAATTCATGTTCTTTTTTAGAAGTAATTTTTGTTAAGTATTTTTTCTCTATTCTTTTACCTTCTACAGTATCAGAACTTCTAGGACGTAATATCCTATTACCTACTTTCATAGGGTACTCATTAAAAAAATCTAAAAAATTAATGTCATCAGAGCGTATGTCTAATAACTTAGCAACATTTTTAACACTAATAACAGTATCTGTTATCTTACTTTTATGAGAGTTGTCATCTAAAATGTATTTAGTTCCTATCAAAGAGTTTCTAGTAGAAACAGCTTCTGCATAACTAAACACCTTTTTAATGACATCCCAGTCTTTAAAATATATCAAGTGTAATAACGCAAATTGATTAGGATTAAGTTTATTTCTAGAAAGTTTACTAAAATTTAAATCCATATTCAATTTTTTAAATTAATAATTTTAACTGCTCTGTCTTAGTTAAGTTTACAAATCCTTTTAAACTAAGATTAGTTATGAGTGAAGGATCTACTCCTCTCATTCTTTTTTCTAACCACTTTTCTTCTTGCGTATTAGGACTATACAGGTTAACAAATATAGCTTCCTTACCTGGCACATGTCTTACGACTCTACCTAGTTGTTGTATAAATGTTAAAGCCGTAGAATTACTACCTGCTACAATGCCAATAGAGCATTCAGGAACATCTAGACCCTCGTTGAGAGCCTTACATGTGTTAATAATTCTTACTTTAGTACGTTTGTCTTTAAATGTTTTCATTACGATATCTTGATTTTTCTTAGTAAGTTTACTATGAAAAGTCAAAGATACACTCCCCAATACATCTTGCAGTGAATCTGCAAAGTTAGTATTAGCACTAAAGGTAAGGCCATTTCTGTCAGGAAACAAGTCTACAATAGTTTTTACTGCAGATATTTTGTTAAAGTTATTAAGACATATCTTTTTTCTACTACGCATAGAATTGTAGTAAGCTGCAGCTTTACCTCTTTCTACATTATCATCAGAAGAAATCCATTCTTGAGCAGTTTTAAATGCTTCCATTCCTCTACCCATTTGCATAGCATAGAACCTAAAACTAGCATCTGCTTTTTTATAAGCGGCTAGTTCATCAGGCGGAAGATCTACCGATACATTGTAAATTTTGTAAGGCGATATCCAGCTATGTTTTAAAGCATCTTCTATAGTAATAGTGTCAAACACTTTCATGTGCTCTAGTATTATATCATGAAGACCGTCTTCTCTTTCTAACGTAGCAGTAAGGCCTAGAATATACTTATAAGCAGTTCTATTAAATATTTCTTTAAAAGTTTCTGCAGCATATCTATGAACCTCGTCTAATATAAGTAGATCACAATCATGATGTAACTTTACAGCAGAATTAATAACATAAACATCTGCTATTTTAATCTTATGTTTTTTTAGTTCTGTTTCCCATTGTTTTTTAAGAGTAATTGTAGGCACTACTACAACAACAGAACTAATACCTTTACGTTTAACCATTCCTGCAATAGCACGTATAGCAGTATATGTTTTACCGAATCCTGTAGGATACTGAGCTATGCCTCTAAAAGAAGCTAGACTCCATTTACGTAGACCTAGTATTTGTCTGTCGTCTCTAGTCATAATTAAATAATTTTATTAATGTTACTAAATATAAAAACTCTAGCAGCTCCACCCATAGTGCCCATTCTAATGCTATTCATATAGTGAGCTAATTTTTCAAATTCTGCTTTGTTTAACTGCATTGTAACAGGTCTTTTTCTAGCATAATCTTCTTGTTTATCTCTATTTTTTTGATTAAAATCAGGAACGTAACTAGAAAACTTTTCTCTAACCTCTGTAGTATGTTCCATATAATTTAGATCATTTTGTAAATTATAAGCCATATCTTTAGAATGATTTACAGAAGTTCTGTCCATTCTAAATAATACAGCTACTTGTTCTTCTGTCCAATAAAACTTATAAAGTAATATGTTTATTAGAAAATTTCTAGGATCAACATACTTTCTTTTTCTGCTTTTTTGACTTAAAATAGTTGATACAAAATCTATTATATCTTTTTCTATAAAATCTTCAGTTTCTTCCATAATATTCGTTTACTTTTTCATCTTTATAATTGTCAGCCTCGTGCTCAATTCTTTTAACAAGTTCTCTACTAAGATTTAAATGTTTTATATCTGTATTTTCTATAGTTATAGAAGCTACTTTTAAATCAAATATTGTTGTAGGACTACTGTCTTCATGATACATTTCATCATAATAATCTTTTTCTAATTCTATTGTTGCATGTACTTCTCCAAAAAGATAACTTATTGTTATTTCTTCTCCTGAACGTGATACATCACAATCTTCTACAGTAACTTCTCCTTCAAAAGGAATTTCGTTTAGATGATATGATAAATTTTTACCAGCATTAGCGTTTCTTTCTGCACAACAAAGTGTAGCATAGTCCCAATCTGCAAATACTCTTTTTACAACACTGATAGGATATTTAAAATTACTGTCTGTTTGTGATAATACTATTACTTGATTCATAATAAATGTTTTAAATAAAAAATCCCTGCTGTAATTAGCAAGGATTTAGTGGCGAAATATTTCAGTATCTACCGTTAAGTTAATTCTCAAGGCATCTCCACACCTTATTAAGCTCACACCGTTTTAAGCTCCACAAGAAAGACATTCGTCATCATCATCTAATTCAGGATGATCGACAATCTCAGGTTTTAAAATCTTTTTTAACTCATAGATATTCTGTTGTATTTCCATATCAGAAAACAGATCTCCAGTTAAATCATTCTTTAACTCCTTTATTCTTTCTTTTATTTCTTCTTCACTCATCTTTTATATTGTCTATATAGTTCTTAGCTTTTTCTAAACTATCTAAACCAGAATCATTTTTAGACTCCCATTCTTCATCTACAATAAAATATTGCTCAAAATGAGGTTCGTAAATTACTTCTATTCCTTTGTATTTTAAAAAGACTGACATTTGTATTATTTAAAAGATGTATCTGATAGTGTTTAAATTAAAGTACTGTGAATATAATACTTTAAATTCATTTATACGCCTCTTTTTATGTTTAAGAGGGTATCTCATCACTCCAGAATTGTTTTTGATTTCGTTACTAAAACGCATAAGTTCTTTAGCAGCAACAGTACTTTTAGCCATTTGATTAGCATGATTGGTCAACGCAATTACCTCGCATTTATTCTCTCCTGCATGTTCTACAACTTCTTCAAATAATTGTTTGTAGTATTCTTGCCATCCAGGATAAAAAATAAGAGGAGAGTAGTTTATATGTACTTCCCATCCTAAATCTTTTAGTCTCTGTATGTCTTTAATTCTACTGCTTATATCTTGCATTTTAGGTTCTAATACATCAGAATAAATCTGAGGCATTACAGACACACGTACTCTAGGTTTCTTGTTAAAATGATTTACATCAAGTTTTAACAATCCTGAGTATTTAGTAGCCATTGTAGTATTAAGTTGAGAATGATCATCATATAGTTTAAGATAATCGTGAAGTCCGTTATGTATAAACTTTTGCATTAAGACTAAGTCTGAATTACAAGCTATGTCTACCATAGTATATTTAGGATCTTGTTGATCAGGAAATTTATCATAACTTTTTTCCCACTCTACAACAGAATTAAATATTTCTTCAACGTTTTGATTTACAAAGACTCTGTCTCCATTATATCTAGACATATAACAATAAGTGTTTACACAGCCACCAAAACATCCGTAGATAAGATTTGGAGCTATGCAATTTGCACTATTGTTATTAGGTTTAGTTACTAGAGTTTTAGTTTTTTGATACTTTACCATATTGTGTATAGTAATGTGGATACAAAACCACCTAAAAGAAATCCTACTAGCATGTAATCATACATAGTTCTTTCTTTTTTTCTTTTAGTAAAAGGTCTATACTTACCTTTCATCCAATACCATTCGTTTCCGCTCATCTTCTTTGTTTTAGTTTAATCTACTATACCACCTTGATAAAACTCTCCCATAGTTTGG
>TARA_R110002096_G_scaffold278213_2_pt1 | contig 26912 bp, 5 predicted proteins | sample TARA_R110002096 | Tara Oceans TARA_R110002096 (sample SAMEA4397295) | marine metagenome | biome: Polar Biome; feature: [DCM] deep chlorophyll maximum layer (ENVO:01000326); material: water (ENVO:00002006), including particulate matter (ENVO:01000060) such as... | depth 35 m
TCAAATTCATGGCTGAGGCTACTAAATCTATCCAAAGATATTTCAGAATCTTCATTAATCATCAAAGACTTTTTGTGGTCGCAATCAGGTTATATACATTTTGCTACTTCAAATGGTTTGATAACCTATAATCAAGCAGGCGAGTACATTCACACTATTTATGATTCGGATGGGCTTTGCGACAATAATTTATCGAGACTTTACGAAGACGACGCCTTGAATATATGGGTAAGCAGTATGGTTGGTGTGAGCGTTTTAGAGTATGGACGTGCAATGCGAGAGTTTTTACCCTCATCCCATAACTTTCCAGAGTATTCGGCCACATTAAAGAATTTCAATGGCTCTCTCTATCTTGGTGGAAATAATGGGTTATTTGTATGGGATAGTGGGGAATTTCGTCAAATTTACGCTGATAAAGATGTGTATGCATTCGAATTAACGCCCAAGGGGTTGCTAATTGGCACCGATAAAGGCCTACAGTTGTTAGATAAAAATGGAAAATTTCATTCGCTATTTTCAAAAGGCCGAGTGGATTTGATTCTCTCCGACCGTGATAATCCAAATGTTGTTTACTATTCTCATAATGCTCATGCTCTTAGGAAAGTAATTCTTACATCCGAAACTCAATTTACGGATTCTAAATTGGTTGATTTTCAGGAAGGAGGCCACACCATTACTGAAGATATTAACGGAGATTTGTGGGTTGGAACGGGTAGAAATGGAGATTTACAGTTTGAGACAATTCAAGAGAATAACATAATAGTCTCTGTATCTCATGTTCATAAATTTACTACAGAGCATGGTCTTCCATCCAATGGGTTTAATTATACCATGTCGGTAGGTAATGATGTTGGGTTTATAACTTCTGATGGATTTTATAGACTTAATTCGGAGCGGGATTCCATTATTATTGACCATCGTTTTGATAATGTGTTTTTTGGGCAAGACCGTGCAGTTTGGCCAGTAGTTCAGGACAATAATGGGGGAATTTGGTTAGCATGGGCAGCGGCACATATCGGAAAAGCGGTATACAATTCTGAAAAGGATATTTTTGAATGGAATGATGGAGAATTTACTCGTACTGCACCTTACAGAGATATAGATTTCATTTACCCGACTGAGAAAAACCGTATTTATTTCCAAACCTTTGCTCAAAACCTCGCCTATTTCGATTCTTCTCTGTACAGACAACCTTTGCCTATAATAAATGCTCATATAAATTCGGTACTTATAAATTCTGATTCCTTGCTGTTGGAACCACGAGGTCTATCTCATTCGGTTTTGGAAACTCCTATTTCGTACCAGGATAATAAGATTCGGTTCAATTATGGAATGATTGCCTTTTTGCCTGAAGACCGACTTTTCTATCAAGTAAAATTAGAGGGTTTAGAGGATGATTGGTCGCCTACAACGAATGAAAGATATCGAGATTACACGAATTTGGATGAAGGAACCTATACATTTTGGGTTCGTGGATACACTTTGTATCCCGAAGATTCTCAACTAGCATCGTTCTCTTTTGTGGTGCTCCCACCCTGGTATCGAACATGGTGGGCATACATTTTATATGGAGTTTTTGGCATTGGTGGTATTATTGCTTTCGTGAAATGGCGGGAAAGCGGGTTGTTAGAACGCCAACAAGAATTGGAACAAGAGGTTTCAAATAGAACTGAAGAAATTCGCGCCCAAAACCAACAATTAGAAGCGCTGGATGAGATGAAAAGTCGGTTCTTTGCCAATATTTCTCATGAATTTAGAACTCCACTAACAATTAGCGATGGACTTGTAAATAAAATTATCACTAGTTCTGCTGATAATCCTCCAGCTATCAAACATGACTTATCAATTGTAAAGCGGAATATGTCTCGGCTTAATGTTATGGTGAACCAGATTATCGATCTTACAAAATCGGATCAGAATCATTTAACATTGAATAGGAATTATTACCAGGCGGATAACCTAGTCTCAATTTCGGTAGAATCATTTCGTTCCTTGGCAGAATATCACGGCCACAGATTTGAATTTTCTCCCAATGCCAACGACGTAATATTATACGTCGATCGCTCTAAGATTGAAATTATATTCAACAATCTAATTTCAAATGCCATTAAGTTTACCCCAGATGGCGGAGATATTCGAATTATGACTTCGGTAAGAAAGGGGAGTTTTGAATTGACTGTTCAGGATAATGGTAGTGGAATTCCGGAGGAAGAAATAGAGGTTATCTTTGAACGATTTCACAGAATCAAAAGAGATGATACCAATTATGTAGAAGGAATGGGTGTTGGGCTTGAACTCAGCCGTACCTTGGCTCGGTTGCATTCAGGTGATATTGTTGTTGATATGTCATATAAACAAGGAGCTTGTTTCAAATTATCCGTTCCAATAGTTGCAGTAAAAGAGGGTGAAATCACCCCAATTATGGATTCATTAGATGAAGATTTACTTTACTTGCAAGAGGAAACAGAGTCATCTCCAGCTACTGAAACCTTTGATGTGCTTATAGTGGAAGATAACCTAGATATGATGGAATACGTGAGTGGAGTTCTCAAAGAGTTGGGAACTATTAAAAAAGCACAAAACGGGAAAGAAGCCTTAGAGATACTCGAGCGATTCGCTCCTGATATCATCGTTACCGATTTAATGATGCCAGTAATGGGTGGGTTAGAACTAGTAGAACGATTGAAAAGCCACGAGCAATGGAAATCAATCCCTGTAATGGTGCTTACTGCAAAGGCTCTAGAAGAAGATAAATTGCATTTGCTCAGAATCGGAGTTGTGGATTATATAACCAAACCCTTTTTGCCAGAACAAATGATGTTGAAAGTAAAAAACTTGCTCAATTATTATTTAAAACGAAAAGCCATCCGAGTTAAGCTCAAGGTCGAAGATCTTCCAAAAGACAGCACACTCTCCGAAAAGACTGCGGCATATATTTCAAAAAATCTAAGTAACACCCACCTCTCGGTTGATATGCTCGCCAATCATTTTTCTCAAAGCAGAAGATCACTCTATCGTAACCTTCAATTAGAAACAGGTATGACTCCTGCAGAATTTATTCGTGAAGTACGCCTTACTTCTGCTAGAGCTTTAGTTGCAAATAATAGGAACCTCCGCCTTGAAGAACTAGCAATAGCTGTTGGCTACAAAAGCGCTAGTAGTTTCCGGAAAGTGTACGAAGAACGTTTTGGAAAACATCCGTTAGAGATGTAATCAGTTGTTGATTTTATTAAGCCACTAACAAATAACCAGATATCTATCCTCTTCTTATCCTCAATTTCTTCCAGGCATACGCGCCACCAGCTGCCGCAAGAAGCCCCAGCCCGCCATCGATTGGAGCTTGATCAGGAGCTGAAGGCAGCATCGATTGGGCTGAAACAACAGCGGTTAGTATTAATACGATTGTGAGTGTGATAAGGAATAATAGTGGATATTTCATAATTGGGATGAATTAAGAATTCAAAATTAAGAATTAGAGATGTCACCTAATTCTTAATTTTGAATTCTACATTTTGAATTGCCGAAGGATGTCTATTTTATTAAAGTTAATTTCTTTGTTATAATCGTATTTCCCGACTGGAAGCGATAGATATACACCCCAGAAGCTAAATGTCTTGCATCAAACTGAATATTGTAGCGACCAGCGGTCATCGATTCGTCATTAATCAAAGTGGCTACTTTTCTGCCTAGCAAATCAAACACTTCTAGCCGAACTTTACTTGTGGCTGGAACTCCAAATGCTATCGTCGTGCTTGGGTTGAAAGGATTCGGATAATTCTGTTCCAGCTCAATTTCCTGCGGAATGTTTGGAGTGATTTCACTTGACACTGGCTGTGATGGCTTGATTTTTAGTATAAACCTTGTTGAAGAAGCGACCTTCGATTTATTCTGACTTACAATACTAGCAATTGATGGTAGGGAAGTGTTCTCCAATGGAGTCGTTGTACTTTGCACCCCTTCGAGCTCACGCTTTGCCTTACTAGCATTCACCGTAAACACATAGGCTTCTTTTAGGTTAGAACTGGTTTCCGTTTCACTATCAAAGAGTTCTATTTCCCAATCTTCTGGAAAATTTACATCCTCTATGGCGAAGGAATGTGTTCCAACCTCTGTGGTGTTGAGTTCAAGTGGAACCTCAAAGAATTCCGTGATAAAAGGCAGACTATTGATGTCCAGTTTAGTGGTGTCATCAAGAACTGATGCTAAGCTCACATAATGTTCAGAAAGTGGAGCGAATTGAAAAGCATCGGAAGCATCGACCCCAAAGTTTCCGTCTTCCGAGAATTGAAACCACGCTTTGTTAGCCAGCCCCGAATCGCTTGTGACTTCCAGCGAGAAGTAGAACGGATCCGCTTGTTCCACTTGCTTGCCCAAAAAGCTTTTTACTGAATCTTGTTTAGCACTAGCTGGAATAACAATACTTGGATTAGCACCCGTTGTTTGAACAAAAAATCCATTAAAAGCTCCGATAACACCATCTGTTAAGCTGCCTAAGGTTCCGTTCCAAGCTTTCCATCCAGCCGAATTGTTGTCATAAACATATACTGAATTTGAGAGATTGGATTTCGTGAAATCATCCCAATCCACATCTTTTTTGAACGGATTTCCTAATAAGGCATATCCATTTACATGAGTATTAAGAAGAGAAGTTAAGGTTTGGTCTCCAACAGGTTCAAACCCCTCAATCTGGAAGGTTTTTGGAAATCCAGCATTGCCGGGCTCCGTATAATTATCATCGCTATAAACATAAACTAGAGAGCCAGATCCAACCCCTGGAGAATTAGCGATATCGGTTAATGCTGTCCAGTTAAAATTACCACTAGTTGCTGTAGACCATGTGTATACATTGGAACTGCCTGAAGTTGCTTTAGCACCCGTAAATCCTTGAGTCCAGATATTTCTTAGCAATGGTGCAATTGTAGAATCGACAACTGGTACAGAAAGCAATCTCCATCCTTCGGTTCCTGTAAGTGTCACTTGTACACTAGATTCATCCACAAAAGTTGTACTTGAGGCTATCCATCCATTATTAGCATCAAACTCAAAGTTCTGGAGAGTTCCATTCAATCCCGATATTTTGTCGACTACAGTTATTCCTGTTGCTTCATTCAATTGCCAGTAAGCAATCATGTCTTGATAATTTGATTGAATCGGTTTACTCATGTATTCATTAATTTGCTCCTGAGTTCTAGCCGTGTTCCAAATCCGTACCTCGTCAATTTTGCCAGCATAACTATAGCTTTCGTCATCATCACTATACCTTCCTATTCTAAGGTTATTTACAGGAGTATAATTTATAGTTCCTGTCCCATTTGTGGATGAAGCTACTTCAACCCCATTTATATAAATTCGCTTGGTATTTCCATCATAGGTTCCTGCCACATGTTGCCATTCATTTAAGTTGATACCTCCTCCACTTGATAGGTATTCAATAATTCCAGATTGTGTTTTCACAGCAAAGAAAAGCCCTCCATTGCCATCCATTGTTAAACCATATCCACTTTCTGTAATACCCGTATCATGGATGTTACCTATAATCTGGGCGAATGCTGTATTTTCAGTTGGGTTGATCCATGCTTCAAGGCTAAGTGTTGAACTAGTATTTATAACCGAGTTTATAGGAATAACAACTTCCTCGTCAGCACCCCCAAACTTCAAAGCCGAACCCGCTAATTTTTCTGGGATGCTTGATATAGTGTTTTCTGAAAATTTTAATACAGAACTTGTTAGATATTCTGTTTCATCCGTTCCATTGTATTCAAACACTGAAAAGTGGTATTCTTCACCAGTATCTAACCCTGTAATAGAAAAAGTTGAATCAATTGCATTGTATACCACAAAATTTCCACTTCCAATTTCAGTTCCTGACCCAAACACTGAACTAGATGTATAGATTTGCCCATCAACAGGTTGAGCATCTACTGCGCTTCCTTTTTTAGCGAGTATAATTCGTTTCCTTCCATTTCCTTTAGAAACACTTCCGCTTATGCTTGTGGTAGAAATTTCAGAGATAATGGGCAATGAGCTTATAATAGTCGGTTCAGAAATTACTCTTTCAATACTTGACTCATAAGTTCCGAACTCATTAGTGACCACCACTTTGTAATAGTACTCAGCGCTAAGATCGAGTCCGTTAAGTGGTACAGCTAGGGTTTTCTCTGCAGTCTCTCCAGTGAAATTTACTGTAGCTGTTGTTTCAGAAAGGTTTGAGTTATTTGAACCATGAGCGATATAATAAGAACCCGAAACCCCGAAGGTTGTGATTTCAGCATTCACAGTAAATGAGGAGTTATTGGTATCAGATGCATCTAAAAGAGATATAACCGATGAGTTCAAATTAGATTCATTATAATCATAAAAATCGGCTTCATTCGTTGCCGAGTTTGCATCTTCGCCTGTTCCAAAGCTAACATTGGAGGATAAGATCACACCCTGGTAATTAAAAATAGCACCACCGTATTCACTTCCATTGCTTGGCGTTGTTTCATTTCCGCCTACACCTCCTGTAACAGAATTAGCGGTGAAAGATGAATTCCTGATGACGACATTCCCAAATCTGTTGAAAACAGCCCCACCCATTCCGGCTCCGCCTCCACCTCGTGTATAATAAGTGTCATAGCTAATTCCATTACCTCCGCCAAAACCACCCATGCCTTGTATTCCTGAAACTGCAGCAGCATTGATAAAGCCATGTCCGCCACCGCCACCGCCAAAACCTCCGTCTCCACCAATGGTAGTAGCTCCATAAGTATTTACATATAATGCCCCTGCGCCACCGGCTCCAAAACCTCCATCTCCTGCAACATAAGCGTCCCCTAAACCTCCGGCCCCCGGCCCTCCATTTCCGCCTGGGGAAGTTGGAACCTCACCTCCAAGATATCCACTTGTTCCAGCTGTTGAACTATTACCATTTCCTGCAAAACCGCCCCCACCTCCGGAACCATTAGAAGCTCCGGCATTTCCTCCTTGGGCTTTGTTTTCAGAGAAATTAAGGCCTTCAAGAGTAACCGCACCATCATTAATAAAAAGAGCACCTCCCATTCCAGCAGCTCCACCCCCTGCACTATTTCCGTTACCACCTTTTCCTAATCCGTTTGCAATGGTAAAATCTTTCAGGGTTACATTAGGAGAAGCCGGTTCTTCAGCTGTAAACGGAGCCGTTCCTGCTCCTACAAAAAATGGACGGTATAGATCATTCCCACTCACCGTTAAATCTTCTTTCCCAGGTCCTAGAACTATCGTGTTATAGTTTATAGGAGGGAGGGCACTGGTAAGAGTAATAGTACCTTCCAGTAATCTCAAGTCAATGAGAGAAGTTGAGTCTGAAGCATGAGAATTTATTGCATTCATTACGTAACGTAAGGTTCCGTTTCTACCGGTCCCTGTGTCATTATCAGAAACGTTTGTAACCAAATACGCAATCTTGCCTTCGTGATCATCGAAGTTCAGGATATCGATATCTCCGGAAGCGGGGGAACTTGTAATGTACCGAGGATCGCTTCCCGCCGGATTGAATTCGTACACATCTACCGTATACACTGTTTCAGCAGTTAATCCGGTTACATCTACGCTGGTAGCAGACGAAGCTGAGATCACATAGTTTCCAGTTCCTGTGGTCGATCCACTGCCATAAATTGAATTCGCCGTATATACAATTCCATTGGTTGGAGCAACTGCTGCCGTTCCGTTTTCGCGCATCACAAACAGCCGATTTGTTCCGTTTCCTGCTGTAGCAGATACGGTTATTCCTTCTGCAACATAGTTTGAAAAGACTACAGAACTGGCTTGCTCGGTTGGGGTGATGAATGGCGTAAGAGTTATAGAATATTTATTAGCAAGATATTGTGAAATGAGTAGATTTTCGGAGTCTGACAAACCAGCATTATAAATCAATATCTCCGCAATATCGCCATCGAAATTATAGGCTGAGCTTCCATCTCTGCGAGCTCCCATTAGCAATTGACTCGCTACACTTGAGTGCGCATCTTGATTATTAATAGTGCTATTTCCATCAATTCTCAACATCGCTTGCGTTGATGTGGCTTTTGCATTAAAAATGTGGAAATTCCCATCGGTTGAATTCACAGGACTATCTACATACAAACCTGATTTTGGAATAAACCGGGTACCGACTCCTCCATCTGGGCGAGTATGAATTTCAAAATTCCCAACGGTACCACCCATCAGAAATCCTATATTTGAACTCGAACTTCGAGCCACCATAAATATTTCGTAGTCGCTGTTCAATATTCCTAATGAATCAGCAATCCCCATTTCCAAAAATTTAACGCCGGCATTCCCATCAAATCTCAGGAACGAAACACCGCTGTCTGTAATACGGCTTGGACGGTATTCACTGAGATTCTGATAGGCTGAAGTTACTTCTGCCGTCTGATTCGCCCAATTGCTTACAGGATCGCCGGAATTTGCAGTATATGTTGCTCCATCTCCTGCCACCCAAAATTGAAGCGATGGTAAGCTTACCCCTGCCTGGTTTACATAATACCCAGTAAATAAACTATCGATAGAGGATTCTGTAGTTCCGCCAATGTTGGTAGCCGTAACTTTATAATAATATTTTGTACCTGCTGTCAGCCCTGTTAGAGAAGTGCTCATAGCTTGGGCTGTTGATTGGCTTCCAACCGCTTGTACAGAAGTAGAAGAACTCAACGATTCAGAATTAGTACTGTAAGAAACTTGAAAAGTTGTTTGAAATCCATTCGGATTGATAAGAGAAGGAATCGTAACTGTATTATTTCCAAGAGTTGAGATTGTGGACAACTGTACCGTTGGAGGGGATACATTTTGAGTAGCCTGAGTAGCAGAATTCGGTGAGCTCAACATATACTGAGGATCTAACTCCATGTTGTTGTATTCATACACGTCGATTGTGTATTCTGAATTTGCGGACAATCCGGTGATGGCTACCGAATTCCCCGTGCCATCATATACGACATAATTATTATTCCCCAAATTAGAGCCGCTGCCAAAGTTGGCATTTGCTGAATATACTGTATTAGAAGTGGGGGCTGTTTTTACTGAACCGCTCAATCTTGCAACTATAATTCTACGTTCGCCATCTCCTTTTATAAAACCAACATCAAAGTTAGTGGCTCCAATATTAGTAAAATTCAAACTACTGGCTGTTGTTTCAGGAACCGAGGGAATAAACATGGAAATTGCATAGCGGTCAGACAAATATTGAGCTATTTCTTTGCGCTGTTCGAAGGGTAATAGCTGATTGAAGAACATTATTTCTGCAATTTGGCCATTAAATGTTTGGTAACTATTATCTCGACCTACCGTTGTCGTACCTCCATATAGAAAAAAGTATGCTCCATTTGTACTGATAAATTCTTCATCATTCATTCTCAGTTTAGTTTGAGTATTACTACCTAGAGCAAAATCTTCTTTATAATGTATAACCTGTCCATTTCCATCTGTATAATCACCACTGGAACCATATGAAATGTCATGAAATTGTATATCAATTCCGTAACCTCCCTCATTCAACCTTATTAATGATGAGCCCTGATCACTCATCATTATTTGAGTTGTATTAACCGACGATTTATAGACTATAAAAAAATCTTTATCCGAGGAAAAAATTCCCATTTCTGAAGCATCAAAGCTCAGACTAGTGGAATTGAAAATTAATGCAGGCTTGCCATTTATTCCTGTTGGTGTATATGAGGGAGTACGGGAGTAAGTACTGTTGCTCATATCATTATCATTTCCTGAGTAATCATACCAAGTTGAAACTTTATTTGCCCCGTCAACCTCTGCTATATCTGCCCGATACCAGCCAACTAAAGAACTGAGATTTAACGGAACCAAAGTTACTGTATTCGACTCGATTGCCCCCCGAATATTCGTTGCCCTTATTTTTGCGTAATAAGTTTGCCCGGTGGTAAGCCCGGTTACATCAACTGTATCAGCAACATTTACAATTCCGCTACCAATACTATGGGAAGCAGTAGTGCTATTCAGGTTTCCAGCATCCGTTCCATAAATTACCTCTATGGTAGTTTCATACCCGTTTGGATTTACCAAACCGGTTATTTGCCTTGAAGTTGATGTCCCCGTTCCAAAGGTGGCTTCTGTAATTGTTGGGAAGGGTACTACCGTTGTGCTATTGGAACCCACTGCTGGACTGGTTGTTAGGTAGGAAGTCAGTCCGTCATATCCACTGTATTCATATACCGCAAAATGATACGTTGTGGTGTTGCTTAGCCCGGTAAGAGTTACTGAATTTCCCGTTCCGTTATAAATTACATAATTGCCTGAGCCAAGATCTTGGCCACTTTCAAATACAGAGCTTGCTGAATAAGTCTGTCCATTTGTAGGGCCTGCTGATACGGCCGAGCCTTCTCTTGCCACAACTATTCTTTTATTCCCGTTTCCTGGTGTGAATGAAACAGTCATTTCATTTAGTCCTACACTCGAAAATTGAATATTACTCGCTGGTGTACCTGGGAATGTGATATCTGATGCTGTGGCAGGATTCGAATCAAGATATTTGGGAGAACCATCATAATAAGTGAATTCGAACACTGCCAAATAGTAAACCGTACTTGCTTCAAGATTGGTCATTGAATAACCAGTACCATTATTACCTGAATGGATTACATAATTGCCAGTTCCAATCTGCGAGCCACTTCCAAAATTAGTATTTCCTGTATACTCTACACCATCTGTTGGCCCCCAATTTACAGCCCCACCTTGGCGAGCAACTATTAGTCGACTACCCCCACTTCCCGGGGTTAAACTGCCGGAAAATGAATTTGCTGTTCTCTCCGTAATTTGGAGGTTACTAGTTTGCGTAAGATTTAAAGTTGCCTGGCTTGCTGTAGATGCTGCTGAATATTGAGGAACACCATTGATTAAATAATATTCATAGACCGCAAAATGATAGGTCTCATCAAATTCCATATTGGTCATTGGATTTGTAGTGCCAGCAGTTCCTGCATACATTACATAGTTTCCGCTTCCAATTTGATTCCCTAATCCAAAGGCTAAGTTACCTGTGTAAGACACTCCGCTTACAGGGGCTGCGTTTACTGCACTTCCTTTACGAGCGAGTATCAACCTATGAGTTCCTCCTCCCTTAGTTAGATTTAGATTCATCGAGTTTTGTGTAACCGATGAGAAATTCAGGTTACTGGCAGGTGTTCCCGGCGCAGCATAGGCTGTAAAAGGGGTAGAATATTTATCTCTTAGATACTCTGTTACCTGCATGCTTTCTTGGGAAGTCAACTTTCGATTGTAAATAATTACCTCGGCAATGTCACCGTCTAACCGATATTCTCCTGTAGCCCGGCTACCCAAAATGATTTTAGAATCTACACTAGTAGTGGCATCAGTAGCTACAGTTGAGTACACACCATCAAAACCCAAAGTTGCTTCTGTTGTGGTACCTATAGCATTAACTACATGAAAACTACCGTTATTAACTCCGTTAGGATTGTCTATGAATATCCCTGATCTGGCGGTATATCTACCTCCGTTATTATATATTTGAATCTCATGGTAATTTACACCACCAGCAATTAAGAACTGTACAGCTGATGAAGAGCTCTTGGCTGCAATAAATATTTCATAATCAGAACTGGAGAAACCCATCTCTGATGGTTTTGGCAAATCCATAGAGGTTGGGGAGGTTGGATTAAACCGGATCATAGAAATGCCATTTTCCACGATATATGAAGGTCGTTGGGCTGGGTTATCTTGAAAAGCTTGGTAACCATTTCCACTCTGGTCTGCCCAAGTAGCTAATGTTTGCCCTGAGGTTGTGGTAGATGTTCCTGCATCTGCTTTAAGATGGAGCCGCAATCCAGAACTAGGAAGTTGTGCCAGCACTGAAGTTGATAATGCTAGAAGTAGTAATAAAAGGGGAAAAGAAACACAGAGCTTTTTCATAGTACCCGATGGATTTATGTTGGGAGATAATTCTAAAAGAAATTATCTAAACCCATCTACGCAGACGTGCCAACTTTCTATGCAAACGTGCCAAATATTGGTTTTTAATGCTATAAAAGCATTTTACGCTCAAACTCAGGGGATGAATTTCGCTTCTAGAAATTTACTGATGTTAGCTGTCGTGCAGAACATTCTGGCTAGTAGTACATCAAATTATCCTTTGATTTAAAGCCTTCGGGATTAAATGATTTGCGCCCGGTAGAGGTTGACTCAATTGCCCAATGCCTACTTCATCAATTCTGACGGGCTTATCCCAAACTCTTTTTTGAAGCTCGTTGAAAAGTAATTGGCATCGGCATATCCAACAGCACGAGCTGCTTCATGTACAGTAAAGCCCTTTTCTTTCAACAATACTTTTGCTTCGTTAAGGCGAGTCTTTTTTATAAATTCGTTAACCGAAACCTCACTCACCTTTTTCCATTCTGAATATAGTTTAGACCGGCTAATATATAGAGCATCAGCAAGTTGCCCCACATTTAAAGATGGATTAGCCAACTGTCGGAATATGAGTTCTCTAACTTGTTGTAAAAGTTCTGGCTCTTTATCCTTAGTTACTGAATTTGTAAATCCACTATGAAGTATCTTTTCGCGTCTAAGAATAGCTACTATTTGGGCTAGGAGCATGGAACTCCGAATAGGTTTAGAAAGATAAACATCGGCTCCTGTAGACAAGCCCGTTTTCACATCTTGTTCATCATTTTTAGCAGATAAGAAAATAACTGGAAGATGTTGATACTGCTTTTTAGATCGTAATGAGTTAACAAATTCAAGACCATTCATTTCAGGCATCATGATATCAGAAATTATTAAATCGGGCATTTCTTTCTTAAGTATTTTCAATGCCTCTTTACCATTCTTTGCCGTTAAAACCTCATACTGCCCTTCCAATATTGATTGCAAATAGCTTCTAAAATCGTAATTGTCTTCTACTACTAGAACCCGATGTTCATGCGAAAAATTCTGCAATTTTGGCAACGCCGATTCTTCCTCAACTTGTGCTATAGCAATTTTTTCGTCATTTAAAAGTGGTTCATGAAGTAGAGTATGTTTTGATTCAACATGTTGATGTCCTTTTTTCAAGGTAAGTACAAACTCAGCTCCTTTTCCTGTGTTGGAACTGATAGTGATGGATCCTCCCATTTCTTCCATTAATCCCTTTACCAGAAATAAGCCAATTCCAGTTCCTTCAGCCGCTTTATCCCCTTTCTCTTGATATAGATAATTGAAAATTTTATGATGATTTTCTGGAGCTATTCCTTTCCCTTCATCTTGAATTTTTACTTCAATCTCATTCTCATAATCCACAAATGAAATCTTTATGATACTTTTAGCTGGGGAAAATTTAATCGCATTACTCATCAAATTAATAATAATACGCTCCCAAGCTTCCTTATCTACATATATAAGTTCGTCCAACTCAGTGTTTGAAATCTCTACTGATATTTCTTCCTGCTCTAACTTAGATTGAAATTGACCAATTATCTGGCGTGTAAGTTGAAATAAGCTTACAGGATAAATTTTCAGCTTTACAGCATCAGCATTTAATTTTGATACATCCAGAATTTGATCAACTAAGTTTTTTAGCCGGTAACTATTGCGTTGAATAAGTGGCAGTTTACTTGAGCTAGAATTTAAAGTTCCAGACTTTGATTCCTCTACTAAATCATCAATTGGACTTATTATGAGAGAAAGAGGGGTCTTTAATTCGTGTGTAATCCCAGTAAAAAAGCGCGTTTTTAATTCGGCAGCCTCTTTAAGTTCATGCGTCTTCTCATCCACCAATTTAGCAAGGTTTTTTTGCCTTAACTCTAACGTTCTAACTCTGTAGATATATCCTAGATATAGAAAGCTTATCCCCAAAAAGCTTACCAACGTTTTAAACCACAAAGTTTCATAAAAAAAGAAAGGTGTTTTAATAGTTAATACTGTTTCAATGGGTTTACTCCCAATTCGAGCAGAAGAAATTTTAAAAGCGTGAATACCTGGTGGTATATTTGTAAATACTGCCTGTCTAGTTTGTTTAGCATTTTGCCATGTTACATTAATACCTTCCAAAATATATTTAAAACTAACTCTGTCTTGTTCTGCAAAGTTGGGCCCTGAAAAATTAATCCTAATATTCCTCTCATTTTCAGGAAGTGTAATAATAGATTCTCCTTCAATAGTTATTGTATGATTGGATAGCTCTATCGATTCAATAATGGGTTTTGGCGAATCAAGGTTCTTACTTTTGGCAAACATTATAGGATCAATAATTGAAATACCTTTTTGAGTTGGAAACCAGAGCTTTTTGTCGGCAGTTAAAATTCCTGCAGAATAGACTCCTCCATTTGCCTCCCTATTTACCATTCCATCAGCTTCCGTGAAGCTGAGAGTTTGTAACTGATTGTTAGTCCCGTTGGCATAATCATTTAGGTTTTTTTTGGAAACACGAAAAATTCCATTATTCCCGCTTATCCAGAAATAACCTAGTTCATCATCTATCATTCTATGAAGTGAGTTCTGGGGAAGACCATCACGAATAGTGATATGGCTAGATGATGTAACTTCTCCTTTTCGATTAAGCACAATGCGACTTAACCCAACATTTTCAGTAACTACCCAAAGGCTATCATCAGATTGGAGATAAATATCCCTAATGGCATTGCTTGATAAAACGCCATTATTAGTTGAATAATGGGTATAGTCCAAGCTAGATATTTTAGTAATACCTCTCCCACTAGTTCCCACAAAAAGCTCGCCTTTACTGTTCTCTCGAATTACTTGAACACCTTCAAGTTCTTCTGGTTTTTCTGAATCAAAGAGCTTCAATTCTTCATTTTCAAGAATAGCCATAGAATTAAAACTGCCTATTAAAAGCTCATTCTCTTTTCGGTGCATCACTTCTGGAGCATATAGTCCTCCACCATTTAAGTCACTACTCGTATCTACTATGTTCCAATCTTCACCATTAAACTTCCACAGGCCTTCAAAGTTTAATCCCGCATAAATACTACCGTTAGCATCTTCGAACACGAACTTGCATAAATTATTTGGAAGGTTACTATTCGAAGATGTCCAATTAGTGTTTTGGTTTGGCTGCAGACGAAAAATCCCAGTTGTAAAACTGCACGCCCAAATAGCTTTCTCTTGGTCCTCAATGATTGAATAGATATTTATAAAATCAGGTATTTGTTTAGTACCGATATTTTTAAAGTAGCTTCTACGTATTTGATATAAACCACTGACATCAGAACCAATCCATAACGAACCTTCATTATCCACTATTACAGATTTTACGATAAGGTCATCCAATACAAGTTGGTTATTGATAATAACACTTTCTTCTCCAATGAAAATTTGTTCCCCTTGCATGCCTTTTATGTAGATACTTAAATCGAGTTCTTTGGACTTAAAAGGAATATTCAGCTTTTTATATGGTTGATCGTCATCTCCCAATAGATAAAATCCTGAATCAGTAGTTAATATATGTTTGCCACCTTGTTGGCTAGTTGTAGAAGAAAGTATAATTTCACTAGGTTTTTTTTCTATAGTCTCTTCAATTTCACCCGTATTTATATTAAACAGAAAAGCGCCACTAGTACCAATTATCCATAGCTTATTCTCACTAATGCGATTAATATCACGAACATTTTCGGAAGGGATTGTAAAATGTTCTTTAGCCAATAACTGACTAGCCATATTGTCTTCAACTACAAACAAACCATCGTCGGTTAAAACGAAAAGATCGGTTTCTAAACCAGGATAAAGTACATTTACTATTGATTCTGATATAGAGAAATCAATGTGTTTAAAAGTGGAATCTATAGGTGAATAATAAGCGATGCCTTTTGTACCTCCAACCCAAATACGTCCATCACTATTCTGGATTATTCTAGTTATTTCACCAGGGAGTTCTGCAATAGTATAAGTTCTAAATTTAGATCCCTTTTTTGAAGTGATTGTACCACCTTCATTAAATAACCAAAGGGTGCTATCCGAGGCTTCCAGCATTCCCGCTAGCCTATTGGTTAACATACCGTTAGCGTTACCTGTATTATAAACCTCAAAATTGTATCCATCAAACCGGACAAGCCCATCATAGGTAGAAGCGTACAAGTAACCTTCCGCGTCTTGGAGTATTCCGTTTACAGTATTCACAGGCAATCCATCTTCAATATCATAATGCCGAATGAGGTATTCGGTTTGCTGAGCAAATGAAGAACCCGTCCAAGACATTAGCAATGTTGTAATTATAAAAAATGTCTTCAAATGTTCTTATATGTAGCTATTGGAGGATTTGACAATCAATTTTAAAACCGATTTTAAAGATTTGTTGGACGTATTCAAAGATAAAAAACTCTAATCTTCTGCTACAGGTTCAAACTCAACACCCACTTTAAATTCTCCCGTCATGAAGGTCCGATTTATTCTACTATTTGTATGTTGTGCATTCTTTCCCATTGGTTTAAAAGCACAAACCGTACCAACTTTTACTAAAAACACAGTGGATGGCAGTTTCGATACTCCTGAGACTGCGTACCCCGCCGATCTTGACGGTGATGGAGATTTAGACATCATTGTAACCTCTCTTTATGGTGGAGCCACCTACTCTGGAGGAATATCTTGGTATAAAAGTAGTGGAGGAATGAATCCAACATTCACGAAAATTAGTATTGACGATACCACCAAGTATCCTAGAGATGTTGAGGTTATAGACCTTGATAATGATGGAGATTTAGATATTATTTCAGCTAATAGCATTGATGGAAGTTCTACTGTAGATAATATTTTTTGGTACGAAAATAACGGTGGTGCCACCCAAACTTTTACCCGTTCAACTGTAGGGATGGTATTAGGTACAGCTGCGAATGTTGAAATTGCTGACTTAGATGGGGATGATGACTTGGATATTATAATTACTGATAGTGGAACATCGGGAAGTGCCGGGCTTGGTTATGAATCGGTAATGTGGTTTGAGAGTGATGGCGCTGCTAATCCTTCTTTTACAAAAAAAACCATCGACAATAATTTTAGACGAGCTGAGGCTCTAAAAATTGGTGATCTAGATGGCGATGGTGATTTGGATATTGTTGTTGGTTCGGCCGACCAAGATGATATTGCTTGGTATGAAAATAATGGTGCTGAAAACCCATCTTTTACGAAAAACTTTGTTGATGAAAATGCACTAGGAGTGGAACAAATTGACCTCGCCGATATCGACGCTGACGGGGATTTGGATGTCGTTTGGTCTGATAAAGTCAGTGATTATATAGCATGGCACCGTAATAACGGTGCAGCAAACCCTTCATTTTTTGAAGTTCGAATTGTGAGTGGGTACGATAATGCCAGCGTAGTTGAAGTAGCTGATTTAGACCTTGATGGTGACCTTGATGTGCTTTCTGGTTCATTGCTCGAAGATGAAGTTATTTGGTTCGAGAGCGACGGTTTAGCTAGCCCTTCATTTACTAAGCATATTATTGATAGTTCTATAGATCAACCGGAAAAATTTATAGTTGCTGATATTGATGGAGACGGTTCTCCAGATATTGTTGGAGCAGGTTTTAGAGCTGACGATATAGTTTGGTATGAAAATGACTTGGTTACTGTAAATTCTCGTTCTATTTCATTCGATGGAAGTGATGATTATATGACGGTAACTCACGCTGCAGTGTTTAATAATCTTACCACTGTAACTCTAGAAGCTTGGGTCTATTTTAATTCTAGCGGGCGAAACGGAATTATTGAAAAGCACGAAAGCCCTTCATCCGGTTGGTGGGTTGATTTTAATAATGATTTATCTGCTGTGATTGTAACTGCAGGCGGAAGTCTTAGTGTAAGTTCAAACATCAATCCAGAACTCAATACTTGGCATCATGTTGCAGTAGCATATAATGGAACCAATATAGCCATTTACTTAGATGGAGAGGATGTATCGAGTGCGAATACCGGTACGGGAAGTGGGGCTATTCTCAACAATACAAGAGCTATTCGAATTGGAGATTTGAATTGGACGTCATCTAACCTTGAGGGTAAAATGGATGAAATTCGCATCTGGGATGATGTTCGTACTCAGGATGAAATTAGAGTAAATATGTTTCAATCTTTGAATGGAGACGAAGCTAATCTTATTGGTTACTGGCCATTGGATGAAGTGAATTCTGTATTGGCTTATGATAAAACCTCGAACAATAATAATGCAACGCTTATAAGCGGTGCACTCCGAAGTACTGACGAAAAGCCTTTTGGCACTATCATTACAGGCAACGAAGGCTGGCGTTTGATGACTTTACCTGTTTCTGGCGTTTCTTATGGGGAAATATTAGATACTCTTTGGACCCAAGGTTTTACTGGAGCCGATTCTCCAACTAGCGAAAATTCAAATGTACTAGTTTGGGACGAAAGCACAAGAGCTTTCACTTCTATTTCAAATGCTACCGATGTGCCTGCTATTGGATCTGGCTTTATTACCTATGTATATGATGACAATAATTATGATGGCACGAGTGACGGATTCCCCAAAATGATTAAAACAGATAGTACTCAGCGCACCGGAACCGTTGCTCCTACACTATCATTTACAAGTACCGAAGTATTAGCTAATGACGGCTGGAATCTTGTGGGAAATCCATATGGTGCCACTATTGATTGGGACATCTCAAATGGAATGACTGCCACTAATTTGGACGATTCGTTTTATGTTTGGAGTGATTCAGCCAGCGGCGGATCTGGAGCTTATTTATCATGGAACGGGACAACTGGAACTTTTGGTAATGGCGAAATTGCTCCTTGGCAAGGGTTTTGGGTAAAAGCTAATGCCACCTCTCCAACACTATCACTCAATAACGAAGCCCGAAGTGCCGGAGGAATTCTTCGCAAACAAGCGCCCGTTTCTCAACTTGGTTTTGCTTTGAAAGGAGAATCGCTTTCCTCTCAAACCATACTGATGTTTAGTAATAATGCTTCTTTGGAAAAAGACGCATTAGATGCCTACAAACTTCAATCTCTCAATGCGGAGTATTTGAATTTATTCACTAGACTTACTAATGGTTCAGGCTTAGATATAAACGCACTTCCTGCTTCTTTAGAAGAATCTTATTCTGTTGAATTAGACATTGATGGTAGTTCTTTAGCGGGCTCATATGAACTTTCATGGAATCCATCTAATCTACCTAATGGAATGACTTTAACGTTGGTAGATTCAGAGAACGGTACGGAAATCGACCTTAGCAAAGCATCATCATTTAGCTTCGAAATGGAAAGCGAAGCCAGTGCAAAAGCGGTACAGACGCAAGATGTTACGTCTCCACAGCATGGGGTAATCTCCCCAACAGTAATGAAAGCTAAATCTACAGAATCTAGATTTACTATACAGATTAACTCAAAAACTTCTGTAGGTAACGAGCAAGTATCTAGCCTTCCACAAACCGTAGAACTTCAGCAAAATTATCCGAATCCGTTTAACCCAACAACGAGTATCGCATTTGGATTGCCAGAAAGTGGCACAGTTCGCTTAGAAGTGTTCGATGTATTAGGAAGAAAAGTATCCACGCTGCTTAATGGCGAAAATAAAATAGCTGGTCGACACTCAGTAACTTTTGATGCCAAAAACCTTTCATCAGGCATGTACATCTATCGTTTACAGTCAGGGAATACGGTTATTACCAAGAAATTAACCCTTATTAAGTAATTCAAAATGAAAAATTAAGAATTAAAAATTGGGAGCTGTTTAGCTACGCAGAGCCCAATTCTTAATTTTGAATTCTTAACTCTCAATTCATCCAATTATGAAATCTCTATTACTTACCGTTCTGGTTCTCACAATAATTCTAATATCTGTAACCGTTGCTTTTGCCCAACCACCAGGACTTCCATCAACTCCAGATCAGGCCCCTATTGATGGAGGACTTGGGCTACTTGCAGTTGCCGGTGGCGCTTATGCTTGGAAGATGCTCCGGAGAAATGGGAATGAGATAAGACATAAGTAGTAAAATATAAACTGGTGTTCATTGTCTAAAAGAAAGCATACCTCTCGCCTACACGGATGACGAAAACTTAAAAGAATATTTGGGTTTAAGATTTTCAACCTAAATCCAAAAGCGGAAGGAATAGTATTTCTACTTCGTCAGTTTAGATGGGGGATATCCAAACTCTTTTTTGAAGCTAGTAGAGAAATAATTTGGGTTAGAGTACCCAACTGCCTTTGCTGCTTCTTGAATAGTGAAGTCATGTTCTTTAATAAGAGTTTTGCCTTCTTTTAATCGCAGTTCTTTAATATAATCATTAATACTAATCTCACTCACTTTCTTCCACTCATAATAAAGCTTTGCACGGCTGATATATAAAGAATCTGCCAACATACTTGCTGTTAAAGATGTACTTGCCAATTGTCTGTACACAATCTCTTTAACTTTAACTTTGAGTTCAGGCTCATTTGAATCTTGGTGCGACTCTGCCTCAGCATGAAGAATACGTTCACGTCGAAGAACTGCTTCAATCTGAGTAAGCAATAAATTACTGCGGATTGGTTTGGTGAGGTAGATATCAGCCCCTGTTGAAAGCCCCTCTTCAATATCAATTTCCATATTCTTTGCTGACAAGAAAATAACCGGTAAATGTTTGAAGGATGCTTTCTTTCGTATTTCATTTACAAACTCCAATCCGTTCATTTCCGGCATCATTACATCTGATATAATTAGATTGGGTGTTTCTTTCTCTAAAACACCAAGCGCTTTTTTTCCATTCTGGGCAGTAATCACTGAATATCTAACCCCTAGAATAGACTTTAAATAACTACGAAAGTCTCTATTGTCTTCAACAATTAGAATTTGTTCAGAAAAAATACTTTCTGAAACTCCTACCTCTGCTTTACCCTCATTTATAAAGGACTTCGTGTTTTTGTTATCACCTACCAAAGGTTCATGTTTTACACTATGTACTGCAGCAAAATGCGAATGTCCTTTTTTGAGAGTAATCACAAACTCGGTTCCTGACCCTTTATCAGAATACAGCACAATACTCCCACCCATTTCTTCAACTAAACCTTTTACCAAAAATAAGCCAATACCGGTACCCTCGGCAGCTTTATGTCCATCCATTTGGTAAAGATATTCAAATACTTTTTGATGATATGCAGGAGGAATTCCCACTCCGTTATCTTTTATTTGAAACTGAACCTGAACACCATTATCTCTAAGTGTAAGCGATATAATCCCCCCCTCAGGTGAGAATTTAATCGCATTATTCATCAAGTTAATAACTATACGTTCCCAAGCTTCAACATCTATATATAGATACTCGTCAATTTCATTAAAATCGATATCCAGAGTTATTTGCTCTTGTTCTAGTTTAGACTGAAACTGTCCCACTACTTGTTTCGTTAGTTCAGGTAGGTTTACAGGCCGAAGACTTAGCTTTATGGCGTCGGCATTGAGTTTTGATACTTCCAGAATCTGATCTATAAGATGCTGTAATCGGTATCCATTACGTTTCATTAACTCAATACGGCTTTGAAGTAAATTAGGAGCCATTAGATATGGCTGATCTGCCATATCTTCCAACGGCCCAACGATTAATGAAAGCGGTGTTTTCAATTCATGAGTAATACCGGTGAAAAAGCGTGTTTTTTGTTCGGCGGCTTCGTATAACTCTTTTGTTTGTTCTTTAACACGATGCTGTAATTTTTGCTCACTTTGCTGAAGACTTCTAACTCTTAGTTTGATTAAACCTGCAATCAACCCTAATAAGCTTATAAAAAGCAGTGCTGCAAACCAGCTGGTTTCATAAAAAAAGTACGGCACTGAAATTAATACAGAAGTTTCTTCAGGTACCTCTCCCAAAAACTCAGTGCGAACAGCCAGCGTGTAATCTCCGGCGGGAATTCCTGTAAATACGGCTTGCCTAGATTTGTTAGCTGTTTGCCAAGTACTATTCACACCCTCTAGTTTATAGAAAAAGTTAACCCGATCTTGATTTGCAAAATTTGGGGCTGTAAAATTCACCCGCACATCTCTTTTTCCAATGGGAAGCGTAACTGAACTCTTCTGAGAGATTGATACTTCAGCCTCTTCCAACACCATAGATTCAAAAATAGGCCGCGGGTTGTTTATATTTTGTTGTTCTACAAAATCGGTGGGATCAACAATAGTAATTCCACGCTGATTAGGAAACCAGATTTTTCCATCTGATGCTAAAACACCTGAAGATTGCACTCCTCCATTTGCCTCACGATTAATCATTCCATCATTCTCATTAAAGCTAAGAAGAGGGAGTGTAGCAATATTACCATCAGCAAATTCATTCAACCCTTTTTGGGAGATACGCATAATCCCGCCATTAGAACTAACCCAGAGGTAACCATACAAATCTTCAATAATCCTGTGAAGAGAGTTATGAATCAATCCTTCGTTTGTAGTAATACTAGTCGAAGAAAGAACCTGACCTTTTTTATTCAGTATCAATCGGTTCAGCCCTAAATTTTCGGTAGCAATCCAAAGGGTATCATCTGATTGAATAAAAATATCTCTGATAATATCGCTACTCAAAATTCCATCTTCAGTAGAGTAATTGGTATAAGAATCTTCACCGATTCGAGTTACGCCATGCGCGGATGTTCCCACATAAATAACTCCTTGTGAATTCTCGGCAAAAACCTGAACACCATTTAACTCTAAAGGGTCAGATGCGTCGAAATAGTCGAGTGTTCCCTTAACTTGCACTAACAGTGAACTATGAGTTCCAATCAAAAGCCTTTCTCCCACACGGTGCATAGCCTCCGCAGTTGATTGTGTGCGTTTAAGCAATGGATTAAATTCCGTAACTGGTATCCATTTTTGGTTATCAAACTTCCAAATCCCATCATTGTTTGTTAATCCAGCATAGATGGCTCCATCTGTATCTTCATAAACAAATTTACACAAATTACCGCTGAGCGAACTATTCGATGAATTCCAGTGTGTAAGTTCAGATCCTGAGATTCTAACAATTCCCTCGGAAAGCCCACACGCCCAGATAGCTCCATTTCTGTCTTCTATAATTGAGTAAATGTTTGTGATGCCTGGAAATTCTGAAGCTGTAAGGTTTACAAAACTACTTTTCCTTATTTGGTACAGTCCGTCTGTTTCTGATCCTACCCAAATAGACCCCTCTCTATCTAAGAAGCCAAACTTTAGTGATGGTGCTCGAAGAACCGTTTTGCCATCTATGACAACTTCATCATCGCCAATATAGATTTCTTCGCCATTTTTACCATTGTACACCAGATTTGTACGAAGAATCTGTGAATCCACCTCAATAGAGAGTTCTTCTAAGCTAAGAGTTTTTGAGTTAAGTAGGTAAAACCCTGTGGAAGCGGAAAGTAGATACTCATTATTTGTTTTGGGAGTCATATTCCAAAAAGCGATAATCTTATCGTGAGGAACATCAACCTTCCTCAAATTCTTGGTAACCAAGTTATAGTTATAAATATTTTCTACTCCAACCAGCCAAACACTTTCTTCTTCAAATTGTTTAATCTGTGTGAAATATAAGGAATCAAGTTCGGGGTAATCGTTCATAGGCATCAATACCGATGCTGTATTATTCTTCCAGGAAACCAGCCCAAATTTATTTAATATGTGCACGCTACCAGTTAACCCTTCCCCAACAAGATCTACTTCGTCTTTAAAAAGTGGGTCTTCTAATTTCTTAAAAGACGAAACCTCTGTATCGTAAAAGGCCAAGCCTTCTTTTCCCGCAACCCAAATCCGTCCATCTGTTCCTTCAATAATTCGATTAGCGAAACCTGCGACTTCAGAAGTACGGTACGTCTTAAAAGTATCTTCCGTTTTTAAGGTAACCACCCCTCCTTCGTTATATAGCCAGATATCATTTTCTTGGGATTTAAGTAAACCTAAAAATCGATTGGTTCCCAACCCCTTTGTATTCCCAGAATTATACACCTTAAAGGTATAACCATCGTACTGTACCAATCCATCATATGTAGAGATATATAGATAGCCATCATCGTCTTGTACCATCCCATTTATAGAGTTCACAGGTAGCCCGTCTTCAATGGTATAATGGCGAATCAGATATTCCTGCTTCAACTCATCGCTTTGCCATAATTGAGGGACAAAAAAAAGTAACATCCCAAGAAGAAATTGAAAAAGCATAAAAAACGATAGACGATTTTAGAAATTATTTAGATGATTTGAGAGAATGTTTAGACGTATTCAGAGATAGAATAAGGTACCCTTAACACAAAACATTTTCTAATTAATATATTCGCCATGAATAAATATTACTTGCTTTATTTTCTGTTTACCACACTTTTCGGTAGTTCTTTATTTGCACAGACCACTCGTTATGTCTCTTTAGATGGAGATGACGCCAATAATGGCACAACGTGGGCTACTTCCCTTAATGACCTACAAACTGCTATTAATGCTAGTAGCGATGGGGATTTTATCTTTGTAGAAAAAGGTAAGTATCTCCTAACTACTTCAATCCTCATGAAAGAAGGGGTAAAGATTTACGGCAGTTTTGCTGGAACCGAGACTTCGCTTTCTCAACGTAATTTGAGCGATTTTGCAAACGACTCTTCTAAAGCAACCATTCTTAAAAGCAATGGTGCGCAACGAGTAATTTATAATGGTTTTAATGAAAGCACCATAATGACCGTAGCCTCTGTTCTTGATGGTTTTGTAATAACTGGTGGACGGGATTCTGATCAAGGCGCTGGGATTTACAATAGTTACGCTTCGCCGATGCTTCGCAACCTTATTATTAGTGGGAATACTGTATTTGGTCGTAGCGGTTACCCTGCACCTAATGGTACAGGTGGAGGATTACACAACTCTAACTCTTCTCCTACACTTATTAATGTAACTATTAGTGGTAATACAGTAACTGGTGGTTCCGTCAGTGCTGGAGCTGGAAGCGCCGGAGGAGGTCAAGGCGGAGGAATATTTAACTGGAACTCTTCTCCTAAACTTATTAATGTTTTTATAAGTGGAAATACATCAAATGGCGGTTGGGGTAAATATAAAGGTGGGTTGGCTTGGGGCGGTGGCATTTATAACAGCAGCTCTTCTCCAATACTTATTAACGTAACCATTGTTGGTAATAATGCACATGGTACTGGTGGCAATGGTGGTTATGGACCAGGGATGACTAACCATGAAGGTTCAGCTCCCAAGATATATAATACCATATTATTCGGCATTGATGGCACCGCTGACATAGACGCGCAGCATAGCTATATTGAAGGGCTGAGTGATACTACTAATGGCAATGTTAATGCTACAAATTATGAAATAACTGATATTTATACCGACCATGTAAATGGTGACTATAGTTTAAATAATACAGCTCCCGTGGTTAATACAGGAAGCAATACTTTATACACCAATGCTGGTGGAAATCTATCTACCGACAAAGATGCGATGAAAAATGCAAGGGTGTACTCTGGAACACCTTCTGTAGATAATATTGACATGGGAGCTTCTGAACTACAAAGAGAAGCACAGACAGCACCGTCGGTAAACTTAAAAATTTCTGGTTCTTATAGAACAGGGCAAGTTTTGACGGCATCGTATGAGTATTCAGATGTGGAAAATGACATCGAAAGTGGCACTAGCTATCAGTGGTACGTTGCAAATGATGCTTCTGGAAATGGCAAAACAGCTATCAGCGGAGCTACAAGTATAACCTATACTATAGCTGAAGTAGATTTAAACAAATACATTTCATTTGAGGTAATTCCTGATGATGGATTTTCTGATGTGTTAGAAGACCCAACAAAGAGTGATTGGATTAAGATTAACGCTCCAATTGCAATGGACGCAAATAATACTCTTTATGTAAACAAAAATATCAGTGGTGGCAATGTATCAGGCAACAGCTGGAGCAATGCTATGCCAAGTTTAGCCGAAGCTGTTGAGTGGGCGCATCAAAATAGAAATGAGAGTTTATGGGATGCAAGTACTCCGTTACAAATATGGGTAGCTAAGGGTATTTATACTCCAGCCTACAGCCCAATAGACGGCTCAAATTATACCGATGGAGGTCGTGATAATACATTTCTACTAGTTAAAAATGTAAAACTGCATGGCGGATTTTCTGGTAACGAAGCCAACTTGAGCGACCGAGGAACAGGCGGAACTCCAACTATATTAAGTGGAGATATTGGAACCGCTGCCGATAGTACAGATAACGCTTACCATGTGGTAGTAAGTGCAAATACAGTAGAGCAAGTGTTAGTAGAAGGTTTTGTTATAAAGGAAGGAAATGCAAATGGATCTACTGGAATTACGGTAAATGGAAAAACCATCTACCAAAATAGTGGTAGTGGAATCTACAATTACTCTTCTTCACCAGTGATTAAAAATGTGTTAATAACCGATAACACAGCTACTTATGGCGGTGGCGGTGTAGTTAATATTACTTCTTCTGCTAAGTACATAAATGTTACAATTAGCAGTAATACCGCAGCGCTCGGCGGTGGGATGTATAATGACTTGTCTTCTTCCCCAAAAATATACAATACTCTTCTGTTGGGTAACACAGCTACAACAGACCCCGGTATATATACGAACACAACTAATTCCACACCCGATATACAATACAGTTTACTACAAGGATTAAGCAGTACCAATAGTGGCAATTTAGATGGTACAAGTATTTCTAGTACAGATATTTTTATTAATCCAAGTAATGGCGATTACAGTATAAAAGATAATGTTGTAATCGTTAATGCCGGGAGTAATAGTTTATACACCAATGCTGGTGGAAATACTACTACCGATAAAGATATGGCTGGCAATTCAAGGGTTTACCAAAGCACCATCGACATGGGCGCTTATGAATCTCAAACCTGGGTGCTTCCCCCTCCAAGAATTATGCAAATTCAACCTTTAAATGGAACTTCTGGTACTTCCATTACTTTGTATGGCCCAGCGTTTGACACTCCTGCA
>TARA_R110002096_G_scaffold436064_1_pt1 | contig 26809 bp, 20 predicted proteins | sample TARA_R110002096 | Tara Oceans TARA_R110002096 (sample SAMEA4397295) | marine metagenome | biome: Polar Biome; feature: [DCM] deep chlorophyll maximum layer (ENVO:01000326); material: water (ENVO:00002006), including particulate matter (ENVO:01000060) such as... | depth 35 m
CTGCAATAAAATTGCAGGGTTTTAACCTTTAACTAGATAATAAAAAAGAGTGTCATATTCATTATTTTAATTTAGCCAGTCGATCATAAAGTACATGAACGGCTTGAACCCTTAATTCATTTTGTTCTTTTAGTTCTGAATCATAAAGAAACCCTTTGTTTAACTTTATAAATTTTTTATTTAAAGTTTTTGCTTCTCGTAAAATAACATCTAATTCTTTAAGTAAAATGGGAGCTTGAGAACTTAAAAAATTAGGAGAATTATATTTAAACTCTACCTCTTTAAAATCTAAATAATGCATTCTTAAATCTGCCATTAGTTTAAATTGTTCTAATTCTGTTTCATTTTGCTTGGCTTTTAATTCTAATAGTGCTTTTCTAAGGATATTATATTTCTCTTTAACCTCTGCAATGCTTTTACTTTTAGTTGGAACACCATTGTTTATAAGTTCTGGGTCTGCAGATAAGAAATTCCACAATTTTTGGGCTTCTGTTTTGTTAATACCAAATCTATTGTTGGCATATTCAATAACAAAATCTTGAGGATTAATTGCTGTCTTCATATCCAATGCTTTTGCGTAACTCGCAATTAAAATTCGAAAAGCAGAAAGTGGATACGTGTTTCTTATTTGCACCATATCTATAACATCATAACCTACATCCCAAGTAAAGCCATATACACCTGTTGTAGACCATGAGGTTATTACCATACCTTCATAACCAGCTTCTCTAGCATACGGGATAAACTCTTTTTGGTTTTTAAAATGTGTTGTCCAGTCTGTTACATACCAATTATCTGGATGGCAACGGATGGCTGGAGCTCCCCAAAAAATGAATCCCATGTCTTGAAGTTTAGGGATATCGCCAAAATGATTTATTTTCCATCCATAATTCCAATCTATAAAAATGGTTTCTTTTGGTAATTCTGAAGCTGCTTCTGGGTGTTTCAAAATAATATCTGCCCACATAACAGGTTTTTTACCTAATTCAATAACGAGTTCGGTAATCATTTTCATATAATCTACAAATAGTTTGGATTTACCCTCTTCTTTTACTTTTAATTGACATTTTTCACAATGGCCTAATAAATATGTTTCATCTCCACCAATATGTATGTAATCTGAATTATGAGTTTCTACTAAATCTGAAAATAAATCTTTAAAAAGCGCTTTACTTTCCATGGCTTCCATAGGACACAATTGGGAAATATCTTTTCTATCTTCCTTCAAATTACTATATCTAGGATTTCTTAAAATATACTCTACATGTCCTAAGCTTTGTTGTAATGGAATCACTTTAATACCTAAATTTTCGCAGTAGGAAATAAAATCTTTTACTTCATTACGAGTATATGAGTATTCATTAGATATAACAGCATGTTTTTTATAAGGATAAGTGCCTTCCCATTCCATTATTAGGGTATTAATTCCTAATCCTGAAAGTTCGGTAGCTAGTTCTTTAAGAGCTTGCGGTTTCATGACTTGTATTCTTAAATCTAAATGAAAACCTTTTACTTTAAAATCTTCTGTATGTGTTATATTTTGTGCTTTTACATGTATAGGCAATGTAAGTATTACACTTACTAAAAATAAAAATTTAAAAATGGTTTTATAATTCATCATGTTCGTATCTACAATTGTTCTTAGGTCTAAAAAGTTCTCTTAATTATGCATTTTGTAAAGATTCTACGCCTTTATACGCTTGCTTATCAAAATAATAATTACAGTTTGGATGTTTAGTAAGTATAGAGGCTGGACAAGATGTATTTATAGGCTCAGTAAGTGCATTTTTTACAGCATCACTTTTATTGGCACCTATAACTACACAAAATAGATGCGTTCCTTTTAATAGCGTTGGAATAGTTAATGTTATTGCCTTTTGAGGTACTTTTTCGAAAGACTCAAAACAACCATCATTTACTTGCTGTATGCGACATGCATCATCTAAATCAACCATTTTTACTATTTCTGAATCATTAAAATCAGCCACATGCGGATCGTTAAAAGCCAAATGTCCATTCTCTCCTATTCCTAAACAAACGATATCTATAGGCCCTTCTTCTAGTAAATGAGTATACCTCTTTATCTCTTTAGCAACATCATTATTCACGTTGATGGTGTTTTTATGTAAGGTTACTTTTGAAAAAATATTTTTTTCTAAATATGAAGAAAATAATTGTGGAGAATCTGGCTCTAAACCTATGTATTCATCCATATGAAATGCTTCAATTTTATTCCACTCAATTAATTTTGATTGGGATAAATAATCAAGCATAGAGTCTTGAGAAGGGGCTGCAGCAAAAATAATCCTTATTTTTTTCTTTGTTTTTTGTAATTTAACGATACAATCTTCAACTGCTTTTCCTGCAGCAATTCCGGTTGTTTTTTTATTAGAAAGAACATTTATATTCTGGTTAAAATCTAGCATTTTATTTATCAAAAATCATTATTAAAAACAAAGCGTATATACTTAGTTTCAGGTTAAAAAATTAAGACTGTAAAAAGGTAATCTAAAAATTATTTTAATATTTCACAGACTTATTTAAGTAATTATAGTATTTCTACGCGATCTATAATCATTTCTGCTGGTTGGTTATTTGTGGGCGCATTACCTCTAAACAACCATAGATTCAGTTTTAATCTTTCATTATTTTCTGGAGGAATATCACTTCCTGTATACGTCCAAGTACTAATTACATCTTCTGCATTAGCCTCTAAAGTATGCCCATAATAACTACCAAATTGAATACTACCAGCTTGCCAATCAAAAAAGTGTGTTGATAAATCACTCTTCAAATTCAAATCATAGCGCGTTTTATTACCCGCTTTGAATGAAGGCTGTATTGCGAACTGAGAGTCCTGATTTTCAGACTTAGACCATTTAGAAAACTCTATATCAATCTCTTCATCATCATTTTTATAAGTAAAAAGACCTCCAACAACATTTTCATCCAATTGATCTACTCTACTAGCTACATAAAAAACATATTTTTTGTAACCTTGAGATTGACGTAATGTGATCCCTGAGCAATACCAGTTACCTCCTTTTCGTACAATTTTCAAGTGTAATCGACCATCATCATCTACCCATACATTATCTTCAGAATCTGAAAACAAATTAGGACCAGGACCTTGTTTAGCATCTTCAGAAGTACGGACTACCCATTCAAAACCAGAAAAATTAATGATTCGTGTTATTGGTTCAATGGGTTGCATGTTATCATCTGTAGATGAGCTACAAGAGCTAATGGAAATTAATAATACTAAAATATAATGCATGTGACTGTTAATTTTCATGTGTTAAATATATTAGTATTATTGTACTGCTATATTTATATTGAAAGCAGATAAAGTTGCTCCTGCTTTATCTTTTCCATCAACTATAATTGTATCTTGAGTTCCATTACCATTATTAATATAAACCACATTCATGGCATCAATATCTTCTTGCGTAAAAGATTCCCCTACCTGTAAAATACTTGCGCCCCTAACTAACCAACCGTTTGATGGCGCTTGTTGAATAGTGAAACTAATATCTGCCGGTATTGATCCTGAAACTTCTAAAACGTCATTATTTAAAACGTAAGCCTCTCCACTATTAACACTAAACCCTGTGTTTTTTTCGATTATTAAAGTAGTGCCTCCAGAAGCATATCTTGCAATTAACATAGGTGCAAAGAATCCACCTGTATTTTCTTTAGAATGGAACTCATCGGTTTCATCTCTACCAGCTTCTTGATCTATCATAAGAGAAATGCGCCCATTGTTATCTAATCCATTAAAGTAGTCAAGCATATCAAACTCGAATTTATCTACTTTTGATGATGTTATTGTGGAGACTGATGGCGTAGTTGGAATAGTAGCATTATCAAAAGTTAATCCTTGTTCAGTCCATAAAGTATCTTGTACCTTATAAACATCTATATCAATTCCTTTTGCAGCTGTAAATCTTACCGCCAATTCAAGTTTAAAATCTACTATAATACCTTCTTTTGTTAAATCTTTTAGGTTATACATTAAAAAAACCTTTCTGTCATAGGTTCCATTACCAGTCACATTTTTCAATCTCATTCGAACATCATTTCCATAGTTTCTTGAAGAATTGCTTCCACCATTTATATAAGTATCCGCTATTGGAAATATAGTATCTCTTACTATTTCATCCGGTCCTTCTACACTCGTAGATCGTGCTGAAAAAAAGACTATAGATGGTAAAATATGAATAATACCATTGGTTGCTTTTAAATTGGAAGTAAAAATTTCCCATTGTTTGTTGGTACCTTCATTAATTAACCCTGTATAACCACTTGTACGCGACAAATAAATAATTTGCCCATTTTCACTCATATATGGCAATGGATTATTTCGTTCAGAAATACTTGGATCATCAAAAGATACTGTAGCATTTACTACATGATATTTAATAGTATTACGTAAAATAGGTACTGGTACTTCAGACAAATCTGTATATGAATTATCCTGAAGATAGTCTTCAAAAGCCTTATTTGAAGGTGCTATGAACGTTCTATTAGAACTAGATTCATATAAATTTTGAGTATTTGTAAGTTTTATAGCTTCTTCAAAGAGACTCAAAGAGTCAGTTTTCTGAATAAATTCCCAAGCATTTACACCTAGAGGGGCGTTAGAGTTTGAATCTTTATATGAAAAACTCTCTTGAATTTCACAGCTGTAAAATAAACTTGCTACACAAGCAAAGAATACTGTAATTGTAACACATAAAATTGGTTTATTATTTTTCATTTTTTTGAGTTTAAATTTTTATTCAACGATGGTATTGATATTTTACTATCTATAAAAAGCATTTTGTTCCAAGCTAGGGTTTCTATTTATGGCATCTTCGTGAATAGGCCAAACAAGATTTGCTTCGTCACTTAATCCATTAATTGGATTCATAGTACTTATAGCTTTTCCAGTACGTACTAAGTCGAACCAACGGTGCCCTTCAAAAGATAATTCAATTAATCTTTCATGTAGTATTGCAGATTCCAAATCGCCATACAAGCCATTAGCTCCAGCAAGTGTTAGTTCTGGAATACCCGCTCTATCTCTTACAGCGTTTAATAAATCAAGAGCTTCATCGGTTTCGTTTAATTTATTATGAGCTTCTGCTTTTAAAAGCATAATATCTGCTAATCGAACAAGAACAACATTGTTACCTGAAGGATCTGAACTTTCATCATTAAAACCTTCCCCAAAAAATTTCCATATTTTTCGTGGATTCGCTTCTGTTGTATCCCAAATAAGATCTTTTCTCAAATCGCCATCTTCAAAAGTATCTCTAAAAGATTCACTTGGAAAATATTGGCTATCTGAACCAATTGCATACAAAGTACGTAAGGCATTAGTTTGAATATCGTTATAACCTACTTCAAAAATACTTTCGTTAGAAAATCCAGAAGTGAATATTCTAGACCAATCGTTTATGCTTACTAGTGAGTAAAGACTGTTATCCATTACTTTTTCAGCAGATTCAACAGCATTTGCATATTCCTTTCTCCACATGTATACTTGCGTAAGAAAAGCGTGTGCAGCGCCTTTTGTTAATAGTATTCTAGTATTATCACCACCAAAATTATCTCTACAATTTTCACTTGCAAAAATAAAATCTTCAACAATCTGATCAAGCACTATTTCTTGATTTGTTTTAGGAATAAAAAACTCTTGATCAACACTCTCATAAGGCTCTGTAATTAATGGAACATCGCCCCATACCCGAACAGCATAAAAATAAGATATAGCTCTTAAGGCTCTTGCTTGAGCAATAAGTTGTAAGCTAAATTCACTTTCATTATTAAAAACCTCTGGGATAAATTTAATAGCATAATTAGCACGACTAATTGTCTCATAAATATTATTCCATCTTGCTGATGTAATATCTTGGCTAAGTGTGTTTTGTTGTAATGCTAATGGGTCTCCAGATTGATTTGTATTAACAGCATCGGCACGTCCTTCGCCCCAATAAGCTACATTTATTCTACATGTAGATTGTAAGGCATCATAAATACCATATACACCTGCTTGTGCATCACTTGACGTTTTATAAAAACCTTGACCAGAAAAATTACTTACAGGGTCTTTATCTAATATATCTTGGGAACATGATACTGCAACACATACAATAAGGCTCAGTCCAATAGTTCGTTTAATATTTTTTATATATTTCATAATATCTTTTTTTAAAATCCAACATTTAGTCCTAACATAATAGTACGGCTTTGCGGATAAGATCCTTCATCAACACCTTCCCTTAACCCGCTATATGAATTAACATCAGGGTCAAAACCTGTATATTTTGTCCATGTAATAACATTAAGAGCAGAAGCGTAAACTTCTATCTTTCTTAGGCCTAGATTAGAAACTAGAGGAGCAGGAAAACTATATCTTAAATTTATGTTTTTAAGTTTTATATAAGAACCATCTTCAACCCAACGGCTTTGAATTCTACTATCAGATTGTAAAGGGTCATCACGAACTGGTTTTGGGAAATTTGTAACATCACCTTGTTCTCTCCATCTATTTAACGCATCCGTTGATAGGTTGTTATACCTTACAACAGAATTTCGTTGATGGTTTATTTCGCTATATATATCGTTTCCATAAGAAAATTGGAAAAACAGTCCCAAACTAAGACCTTTATAAGAAAAGTTATTTGTTATACCACCAAAGAAATCTGGTGTTGCATCTCCAATAACTTGTCTGTCATTATTGTCTATAATATTATTACCATCTACATCATCCCAAATAGGATCTCCACCTTCAAATTGAGCGCCTAAAGCACCATTTGTAACACCGTTTACGTTATCTTCATCACGGGAATAAACACCGTTAAATTTCCAACCATAAAATGTTCCAATTGGACTACCTTCTCTTAAAATATGATAATTACCATTTTGAATAAAACCATTTGTTAAAAGATCCTCAGGAAGTTCTGTAATTTGATTGCGATTTGAACTGATATTAAAACTAGTATCCCATTTAAACTCACCAACTAAATTACGTGAATTAACTGCTATTTCAATACCTTTATTTTCAATGCTACCAATATTTTGCGTTACTGAAGAAAAACCTGTTGTTCTAGGTATCGGAACATTATATAACAAATCATCAGTGATTTTTAAATATACATCGGCATTTAATGTTATTCTATTTTTTAAGAATGATAAATCCAAACCAGCATTATATTGCGTAGTAGTCTCCCAAGTTAAACCAGAGTTTGGCATAACTGATGGTGCTGCACCAGAAAAATCTAAATAATTGGCACCAACAGCAAATTCACCTTGAGCTGTATAATTCCCAATCGCTTCGTTACCAGTTTGCCCAATACTAAATCGTAATTTTCCATCGTTTATAACAGCTATATTATTAAAGAAATTCTCATCTGAAAAACGCCATGCTAGAGAAGCAGAAGGGAAATATCCAAATCGCTTGTCTTTACCAAATCGCGAAGAACCATCTGCTCGAAGATTAGCTTCAAACAAATATTTCCCTTTATAATCATAAGAAACCCTTCCGAAATAAGAAAGTAACGAATGTTCTGTTGTAATATTTACTTCTTGATTATCAATAGTTCCAGCTCCATTTAGAGTTGTTATATTATCACTAGAAAAGAACATCCCATCTAATCCCGTTCTTTCATATTGCCAATCTTGGAAACTAAAACCAGCTAAGGCTCCAAAATTATGATTTTCGCCAAATGTTTTATTTAAGGTTAAAAAAGTTTCGCTACCCCATGTTAAATTATTTATAGCTCGAACTTCGCCAGAATTAAAACCTGGTCGAAAATCTAGTGTAGAAGGAATAAATTTATCTTCTTTCATTGAAACATAATCCAAATTTACATTGCTTCGAAGTTTAAGCCCTTCCACTATATTATATTCTACATATTGATTACCAATAATACGATTGCTTTTATTGAGGTTTGTTCCAAGTTCTGCAAGACCAACAGGGTTTCTTCTACCAAATTGATATCCATTATATGAACCATCAGGTAAGAAAATTGCGAAAGTTGGTGGACGAATTAATAACTCTCTAACAATACTAAGATTGTTTGTACCAGCAGCATTAATTCTTTTATTAACACCGTTTGTGTAAGAAATACTTTGACCAAACGTCAATTTGTCTGAAACTTTAAAATCGACATTTAAACGAGACGTTACTCTTTGATAATTTGAATTTAAAATAACCCCATCTTGATCTAAAAAGGAAGAACTCCATGCATATTTAATATCATCTGAACCACCCCTTATAGAAAGATCTATTTTGTGTTGAGGAGCAATTCTTAATAATTCATCTTGCCAATCTACATCTCCACTATTTCTAGGATTTAAAGAATCTATAACGATAGCATTAGGCTGTGTTGGATTATCCATATTCCTGTAAGAATCGATAACCACTTGCCTGTATTGACTCGCATTTAATACACTCAATTTGCGGGTTAAACTACTAATACCAGTAAATATATTGACATCTATTTGTGCTTTTCCAGATTCTCCACGTTTGGTGGTTATTAAAACAACACCGTTAGCAGCTCGAGAACCATAAATAGCTGTGGATGCGGCATCTTTTAATATTTCAATAGATTGGATATCATTAGGATTTATATCTGCTAAAGGATTTAATCCAAAGTTTTCAGTACCATTTAAAGAAGATAAAGAATTAGATTCTATTGGAACACCATCTATAACATAAAGAGGAGAGTTCCCAGAGTTTAAAGAAGAATTCCCTCTTACTTTTATAGACATCCCACCGCCTGGAGCTCCAGAATTGGAAACTACTTGTACACCAGCAGCTCTACCCTGAATTGCAGAAATAGGGTCTTGTAAGTTTGTTTCAGAAATTTCATCTGCACTTATTGAAGCAATAGATCCTGTTAAATTTCTTTTCTTTTTAACACCATAACCAACAATTACTAACTCATCAAGCTCATCTACAGAAGGAGACAAAGCTATATTAATTTGATTTTTATTGCCAATTTTAACTTCCGTATCAACATATCCCAAATAAGAGAACATCAAAACATCGTTAGGAGAAATATTATCCATACTGAATGTACCATTCAAATCAGATGATGCACCCCTAATTGATCCTTTTAGAATTATATTTACTCCAAACAAAGATTCTCCAGTTATTTTATCCGTAACCTTACCAGAAACAGTCATATTCTGAGAATACATGTGAGCTGAAGCAAAACAAACAGCAAGTAAAGCCAGAATTGATTTGCTTTTAAATTTCCTTTTCAATATACTTAGAAAAGGGTTTTTCGTTAGTTTTTCCATGAATTAAAATTTGTTTTGAGAATTAGTTTTCCAAATATAATCAAAATAAAATATCATGCAAACGTTTGCATAAATTATTTTAACTAAAAATTGAATATTTAGCTTAATAAAAGTCTTAAATAGTAATAAACACAAATTAATTGGATGTTTTTAAAATTTTAAAAACAATAAAAATGCAAACGTTTGTAATTTTTAAAAATTATTCATAAGATTAATTGAATAATTAATTTATTTTCTTGAAAAATTTAAGGAATCTATAAATTTTATATATTGAAGCGATTGGCAGTTCTTCATAATATTGATTTTTAACCCTTACCTCTCCTTTATACAGCTTTTAACTATCTCATACATTGAAATAATTTAAAACTATGAAATTGTAATTACTTTACCAGAATGGATTCAATAAAGTTATGACATGCAATTATAAAAAAATCAGTTAATTATAATTTTTATTCGTCTGATGATTTCTTCTTTTTCAAATTCAATAAAATAAAAACCTGATTTGACATTGATGGATATATTGTCATTTAGAAAGTTTTTGGATGTGGATATAACTCTTCCATTAATATCAATTATTCTTATTACATCAAGCTTAATTTTTTTGTTGAATTTCAGAACATTATCAACAACTGGATTTGATATCCTAATATTATTAATTTCAAATTGAACTATGCTTAAAGCTTCACAAGCGTTAGACAGGGAATTTTCATTTTCAATAATACCTTTAGGAGTTAAGTCTTTTCCATAAAAACCAATATAATTACTTGGATATTTTTCAGCTCTAAAGATGGAATTAAAATTTTGTGAAATATTTTCAAATTGATTAAATATACTATTTCCTGATGGATTTTTATAAGTCCACACGTGCTTCCCTGTTTTTGTAATTTCAGAAACTTGTCCCAAAGAACTTTCGCAAAGTATAAAGTTACCATTTGGAAGGCTATGTGTTCCAGATTTTTTTGTTTCATAAACGGTTCTTTCTAATATAGAGCCACCCCATGACCAGTTAAAATTTAATGGTTTAAATATATTGTTCTCTTTAGTATACGTATTGCCAGAAATCTCAGGATCTAATAAGTGAACTGTGCTATAGGCTCTAGTCTCATCATCTCCATTATTAAAAACAGATATTTTACCTTCATCCAAATATCCTGATTCTACCCATTTTGCATCATGCTGTGAAAATAGTTTTTGGTCTTCAACATCTCCTTCCTTATAAACTCTGGGGTTACCCCATCTCCACAAAATATCTCCTCCAAGATTTGAATTACCCCCAGTGTGACCTGAAGCTTCGGTAGTTGTGGTACTGTGGTCAATAATATAAATTTCATTTAAATTTCTTGCAGAGATAATAATTTGGTCAAGATTTGCATTATAATCAATACCATTTACGTGAGTATAACCTCTACCAAGGTTTTCAACATTAGAATCTACATAGTTTATATCAATAAGTTCAGGACAATTTTCAACAATGCCAAAATTTGCTTTTGTATCGTCATAATCTTGAATTAAATGGTCTATAAATTTCCATTCCCAAACAATTTCAGCGTTGTTAGTTCCAATCGGTTTTAATTCAACTATTTTATCAAGGTCAATGACTTGATCAACTTTAAGAGGGTCTTTTCCATTAGCAATAATCTCTGTGTTAGAGTAACTGTCTCTAAGTATACACAAAATATTTCCATTAGGAAGCGGTTCAATATCATGGTGTTGATTTAATCCATTGGCATTCATCTCATAGTTCCATAGCACTGTATTATCCCAGTCTCTAATCTCTAACTTATTTCTTCCTGCCCTTAATAATGTTCCATTTTCTAAAAGATAGCAGGTTGCTCCCGGTAACTCCGTAAAAGTCCATTCATTTACTTTTTCGCCACAGTTGTTAATTAAATACACACTATTATTTACTTCTGGAGTAAATAGCGTGTAACCTTCCGAAACATCGTTATCTGAAAAAAGTAAACCAATCGTTGGAGCTTGCGACCTAACGACTGAAACAGTTAAAATGAGAATGAATGTTATTTTTTTTATCAAAATATTTTTCTTTAATAGATAAGTTCAAGTAATAAGTGCCATAGACAAATTCAAAAATAAAGAATAAAAAGCAAAAATGCAAACGTTTGCATAACTTATTAATTTACCTATGCTAACGCTAAAACTTTTTATATGTAGTTTCAATAATGCCATCTCACAAAAGCCTCCATAGCTGCATAGTGTGATAATCCTAGTTCGTCATATAAATCTGCCGTTTCTTGATTTCTATCTTCTGCACGTTGCCAAAACTCCCTGCTATCTGTACCTTGGAATACAACACCATCTTTTTGTGATTGGTGCTTAAAAATACCTTTTCGTTTTTCCAATACTTGATCGGGGCCCATTGGTACTGCCATTTCTATCTCGTCAATTCCCCATTCTTGCCATGCTCCTCGGTACAGCCAGACCCAACAATCTTTCATGAATTTTTTGGGTTTAAGTTCTTTTACTGCCGCCATAACAGTATCTAAACAAACTTTATGTGTTCCGTGAGGATCAGCTAAATCGCCTGCCGCATATATTTGATGCGGTTTTATTTTTTCAATTAAATCTGAAGTTATTTTTACATCTCCAACCCCAATCGGATTCTTTTTAATGGCTCCGGTTTCATAAAACGGTAATTCCATAAAGTGAATTTGTTCATCTGGAATACCAATAAAATGACAGGTAGCTCTAGCCTCTCCTTTTCTTATTAACCCTTTTATATATCTTACTTCCTCAGTATCTATTTCGCTCGATTTTTTATTTTTTAAAAAGGTTTCTGCTTTTTTATAAATAGCTTCAGCCTCAGTACTTTCTATCCTAAATTTTTCATTATAATCACATACAAAACTGGCAAAACGAAGTGCTTCATCATCTGCTACTGCAATATTTCCAGAGGTTTGATAACCTATATGTACTTCATGCCCTTGTTCATGTAATCTTTTAAAAGTGCCTCCCATACTAATAATATCATCATCGGGATGTGGACTAAAAATAATCACTCTTTTTTTTGCTGGCTCTGCGCGTTCTGGTCGTTTGCTATCATCGGCATTTGGCTTTCCTCCTGGCCAACCAGTAATCGTGTTTTGTAGCTTATTGAATATTTTGATATTAATATCATAAGCTGGCCCTGCATCTGCTAATAAATCACTCATACCGTTTTCAATATAATCGGCATCTGTCAACATTAAAATGGGTTTCTTTAAATGAAGCGCTAAACTTAATACTGCTTTTCTAATAAGTTTATCTGTCCATTCGATTTTTTCGACCAACCAAGGGGTATTGATTCTTGTCAGTTTTGATGCTGCGGCTTGATCTAAAATAAATGTGGCGTTGTTATGCTCCTGTAAATAAGATGCTGGGACACGGCTCGTCACTTCGCCTTCTGTTGAAGCCTTTATGATGTTTGACTTCCTTTCGCCCCATGCCAAAAGAATAACTCTTTTAGCTTCCATTATTTTTTTAACACCTAATGTAATCGCTGTTCTTGGTGTGTTTTCTAAACCTGAAAAATCGCCACTAGCTGCTACTCTAGTAATATGATCTAATGCTACTAAACGCGTTTTTGAATTTTGAAGTGATCCCGATTCATTAAAACCAATATGCCCATTACCTCCAATACCTAAAACCTGCAAATCGATACCTCCCAAGGCTTCAATTTTAGCTTCGTATGCATCGCAATAATTGGCTATATCCTCTTTAGACAATAATCCGTCTGGAACATGATAGTTTTCTGGTAATATATCTATGTGGTTGAATAGCTGTTCTTTCATAAAACGAACATAACTGTTTACAGAATCCGGTTCCATAGGATAGTATTCATCTAAATTGAATGATATTACGTTTTTGAAACTTAAACCTTCTTCTTTATGTAAACGCACCAATTCCGCATACAATCCTTTTGGGGATGATCCTGTGGCTAAACCTAATATACAAGGTTGTTTTTGAGATTGTTTAACTCTAATAAGATCTGCAATTTCCTTAGCAACTGCTTTGGAAGCATCAGTTGAATTTTCATAAACTAAAGTACCTATGTTTTCAAATCGTTTTTCGAAACCTGTTGCTTTATCTATATTACTTTTTAACATATTATATTCTTTATAGTTACTACTGCTCTAATTAGTTTTTTTTAATTTTTAGTCCAGCTTTTGAATTTATGTCCCCAAAGCGCAAAAAAGAGAATGATGGTATAACATGGAATAAGAATCCAATAACTACTGGTAGATGCTGTTGCCATAGCATCGGCTTGTTGCAAGCCTTCTGTAATCAATTCTTGTTTGTTAGCATCAACGATTCTTCCGTATAAAGGTGGAATAATAGCGCCACCGGAAATAGCCATAATAAGTAATGCAGATGCCGTTTTGGTAAACTTACCTAAACCTTCTAAGGTTAACGGCCAAATAGCAGGCCATACCAAAGCATTGGCAATACCAAGAGCTGCCACAAACATCACAGAGGTAAAACCTGTTGTATTTAATATACAAAGACTAAGAGTAATTCCTAAAACTGCACTGGCAATTAAAGCCGTTTTTTGCTTTACGTATTTAGGAATTAAAAACACACCTAACGCATAAGTAGCTACCATAGCCATAAGCGTATAAGTTGTAAAGAATTTTGCTTCTTCACCAGTAAATCCTAGTGATATACCGTAAGCTATAATAGTATCTCCTGCAATGACTTCTGCACCAACATATACAAATAGGGCTAAAACTCCTAACCACAAGTGTGGAAATTGAAAGATGCTAGTTTTAGTACTTTTTCCTGTAGCTGTTATTTCTGGTTCTTCTGCTTCAACATGGGGGAGCGGTGCTTTTCTTATTAAGGCTCCTAAAACAAACAACACAATTGCCATAATTAAATAGGGCATAAAAACACTATCTGCCATGGTATCAAGCAGTATGCCTTTTTCTTCGAGGCTTGCTGTTCCTAATTCCTCTTTTACATCATCAATTCCAGATAATAGTAAGGCTCCAAAAATCAAAGAGCCCAATGCTCCTGCTGTTTTGTTAGCGATACCCATAATAGCTATACGTTTCGCACCGCTTTCTATAGGTCCTAAAATGGTAATGTATGGATTAGATGCCGTTTGCAATAAAGTCATTCCAACACCTTGAATGAAAATACCTAATAAAAACACCCAATACGTTCTTGCTTCTGCTGCAGGAATAAAAACTAGTGCTCCTATACCCATAATGATCAGCCCCAGAGACATCCCTTTTCTATAGCCTATTTTATTTAAAATATAAGAAGCAGGCAATGCCATGACTACAAATGATATATAGGATGCTGATGCTACTAAATAAGATTGTGCGTCAGTCAATTCATTTATGGTTTTCATGAATGGAATTAATGCACCGTTGATCCAGGTGACGAAACCAAAAATAAAGAAGAGTCCTGCTATGATTAGAATAGGGACTAAATGATTATTTGAATTTTGTGTGGTTTTCATATCGTTTTATGTAATTTTTTACTATCTGAATATATTTGTTTCCCAGATTTGAAAACACTCAAAATGGTTATAGAATTATTTTTTAATTTAAATAAAACAAAATCATTATTATTATCTAGTATGTTTACCAATTTCTTTGGTTCTATGGAAGCTAATGACCAAGCTTTCGATAAACTTAAAATTTTAATTGAAAAAATTTTATTAATACAATCTAACAAAGAAACAGCCGATCCTGCTAATACATTTTCATTCTTGTAAGTAGAAAGTCTTCCTCCTTTTTCTAATTTCACTTTTCCACCAATATGAGAATGGTAAACGCCTGCATTCATCCCCGCAAACATAGTAGAATCGCTAACTAGAATAATATTATTATTTTTAACCTTAAGTACTATTTTTAAAAAATTATCAGGCAAATGAAAGCCATCAGCTATAACACTTGGTGTTAAATAATTATTCGCTAATTGATCAAAAATAATATTTGAATTTCTATGAAGCGATAAAGGTGCGCCGTTCCCTAAATGCGTGGACATTTTAGCACCAGCTTTAACAGCAGCATTTATTTGTTCATTATTTGCCACAGTATGCCCAATTGAAACTATAATATCATTGGCAGCACATTTGGCAATAAAATCTATAGAATTATCCCATTCTGGACTTATTGTAATTATCTTGATTCTATTTCCTGATGCTTCTTGAAATACTTTGAATAATTCCCAATCTGGTGCTTTAATATAATCTTTAGAATGCGCACCCGAAGCTTCTCGTACAGAAGAAATAAATGGCCCTTCTAAGTGAATACCACTCACATAAGAATCAATTAAAGAATTTTGCAAACATAGCTCATTTAAATTTTTTAGAAGATTTATAATATTGGCGTCTGAATTTGTAATAATCGTTGGAAAAAAAGATAAAACGCCTTCTTTTGATAAATTGTTTATTACCTTAAGGAAATCATTTTCAATAATGGGAAAAGTATTAAAATCGACTCCAGAAAAACCATTTATCTGAAGGTCTAGTAAACCAGGACCAACAAAAATAGCTTCATCGCCTTTAACTCCTACCTTTTTTCTTGATACCATTAAATTATCATCAATTACTATTTGAATTAATTCGTCTGAAATACAGTCAACACAATTAATTATTTCTTTCATTCTAAATTATTTCAATATTATTAAAACTAATTATCAGATTTTTTATTAATTGATTCTAATAGTTCCAAAACCTCTCGAGACACTATTGTTTTTCGGTTTATAAAACCAAAAAGGATGTACAAAAAAGCGGATACTATTAAAGGCAAACTTATCTCCAAAGCAAAAGGAAAACTAAAAGAGAAAATTTTAATCAAAGCAAAACTTGTCAAACCTCCAAAAATTGAAACTAAAGCCGCTGTAGATCCACTTTTTTGGAATAAGGGAAGCATCCCCAATAACATAGGTACTGCAATAGGCCCTACAAGAGCTGCAAACCAAGCTACAATTAGACCTAAAATACCGCCAAAAGATTCGTATTGGGTTGCTATAAGTATAGTGAAAAATATAAAGATAAAAGTAACTTTTCGTGCTATTACTAATGGATTAACTGAATTAGAAACTTTAAATTTTTTAAAATGAAGAGGCAATATATCTCTAGTTATAACTGCTGAAATAGTATTCGCATCACTAGATGTCATAGACATGGTAGTTGCAAACATCGAAGCCAACACTAAACCTATCATTCCTTTAGGCAAGAGCGTAATTGTTAAAAGTCCATAAGACTCTGTTGGGTTTTCTAAGTTTGGTAATAAAATAGGCGCTGCCCACATTGGAAAAAATAATATTAATGGCCAAATTAAGTATAAAACACCTGATAATATAGCTGCCCTTTTTGTATTCAGCTCATTAGGCGAAGAAATATATTTCGTAGCTAAATTCCATGTACCACCATTATAACTTAATGTATTTATGAATAAAAAAGCCAATGCAAAACCAACTGTGTAAGGGCCTGCAAAAGGCTCACTATTTTTAGCAGGTAATTGATCCCAAATAGTAAAAACAGAATCTAACCCTCCTAATCTTGATGTAGCAGCAAAAAACATAACAATTCCAGCTCCAATTTGAACAATAAATTGTATGAAATCACTTACGGTTACTGCCCATAACCCTCCTATTGTTATATAAACAATTGAAATACCTCCAGAAAAAAGTACGCCATAAAGAATAGGAATTCCTGTGAATACTTTTAATAAAATAGCAATAGCTGCCCATTTAGCAGCAACGTCAAATAACTTTAAAACAACACCACTCCACGCAATAACTTGTTGTGTTTTAACACCATATCGTATGGAAAGATATTCTAAAGGTGATTGAATACCGATTTTTTTTCGCAATCTTACCCAACGTACTGGGAAAATATTAACGGTAGCTAAAATTGAAATACCAACCGTTAAAGCCCACCAAACATAAATTGAAAAACCGTGCGTGTAAGCTAATCCAGCATAAGCAACAAATACAGCACCACTATAGCCAGAAACATGATGTGAAATCCCTGATAACCACCATGGCAAATTACCACCGGCCGTAAAATAATCACCAGAGTCTTTATTTTTATAATGTGCCCAAATTCCAATAACCACCATAATTAAAAAAAATATAATAATTACAATCCAATCTAATAATTGTAGTGTCATGTTAGTTTTATTTAAGTTATTTGATAAAAGGACAATATTTTCAATATTACGGTAACGTACCTCAAAAATATAAAAAAAAATATACTTTCCTAATTTAATTGAAGAAAAAAACACATAATTTAATAAAATTTATAATTCTTTTTAGTTATTATATCTAAAGGCATAATAATTTCTTCATCAACTTCTTTTTTAAGGACGAGATGCTCAAATAACTTAAAAACGGCTTGATATCCTTGTTCTTCGGGGCGCTGACAAATTAGAAAATCTATAATTCCTTTTTCTAGATATTCAATATCCTCATTAAAAAAATCATAACCTATAATGTAGATTTTATCTCCCACTCTTTTTTTAAAATATTTTGCGATATAAGCTACTTTGGAATTCGGTATGAAAATACCTTTAATCATTGGATTCTTTTCCAATGTTTGAAATAAAACACTTTCTATATCATTTTCATTGTAATCTGTTATAACCAATGACTTAGTTACCACATTATTATCTTCTTCTTTTAAATAAGAATTCATTCCGTTTTCTTTCTGTATGATTACGTCTTCTGTATCCATGGTATCTTTTAAATGTAAAATTAGAATCTCACCACTATTGAAACAATAATTAAATAACTGAGCAGCCAATTCACCACTTTCAAATAGAGCTTGCTGAATATTACATAAAGCACCTGTTTTTTGTGCTTTAGAATCTATAAATACATAAGGTCGTTTCTTTTCTTTACAATCTTCTAATAAAATTTCTATCTCATCGGCAAATTTAGAAGTCAAAATTAAACCTTGAATATCACTGTTAATCAATTCTAGTATCTTCTTTCTAATTTCTTTATTATTATTTTGTTTAAAAGTGTAAGTTTTAATTTTGATATGATATTGCGCTAATTCTTTTTGCGCTTTTATAATTCCTTTTAGAGGAAACTCCCAATAACCAGTTCCTTCAGAGATATTTGGCAATAAAACACCCAATACAATTTTTTTACTTTTTGATAGGTTACTTGCCATAATATTGGGTTTATACCCCATTTTATCTATCACTTTTAGCACCTTTGATTTTGTTTTGTCGCTTACACCTTTACGATTGTGTATTACTCGATCTACTGTTGCCAAGGCCACATTCGCAGCTTTCGCAACATCTTTAATACCTATTATACGTTCCTCAATATCCATAATTACTCTTATTCTATCTTTTAAATTTCATATGCTTGTATCCAACAACAAAATTAAACTATACAGCCATTTTATTGCATTTTTTTGAACTCTAAATTAAAGGTAAAACCCACTTGCAATTTGAAATTCAACATGAATGCTCCAAATTATTTAAAATAATTTACTTTTAAATCCTAAATATAAATTATATTTACGGTAACGAAGCTCAATTTATATAATAAAATTCAATAATAAGATACTCAATTTATTAGTTTTAGTATTTTTTAATAGTATCTAGATTAAAATAATTCGTGAAAAATAAATTAATCATTCCTAATTTTTCTCTAAAATCCAATAAAGAGAAAGACTTTGAAAAAGTTTTAAAATTGGTTAATTACAACAATATAAATCAATATCCATGGGGAGAAACCGATGAGTTTCAAAGAATACGCTTTAAAATTGCCCATAACAATCATAACATTTACTTGCACTATGATGTTATAGAACCCGAAATAACTGCCACTTATTTAAAACACAATACTCCAGTTTGTAAGGATAGTTGTATTGAATTTTTCATAGCTTTTGAAGAAGATACAAACTATTATAATTTTGAATTTAATGCTTTGGGCAGTTGCTTGCTTGCATGGGGACCTGACAGATATAATAGGCAATTACTCGACATTAAAATAATAGATTTAATTAAAGTAAAAACTGAAATAAAAAGAATAAGTCAAAATGGTCTGACAATGTTTAATTGGAAAATATTTATAATAATCCCTTTGAGCACCTTTTCGTTCAACAATATAAAATCTCTTAAAAACATTAAAGCCAAGGCAAACTTTTACAAATGTGGTAACAATTTATCTAAACCACATTATATCACTTGGAATAATATAAGATCTGAGAAACCAGACTTTCATTTAAAATCATACTTTAGGGAAATTGAATTTTCTTAGGCTCTTAAAAAAATAAGTCATTCAGAGTCATTAAGGTTTCTATAATTGTTAGCCGAATAACCCCATCTTCTGTAAATAGCTAAACTCACTCCTTTATTTGTCCAGAGAATAAAAATTTTTAAATGTTGTCTAGGCTTCTTTACCAATTTTTATTTTGTGTTCATGAATTCTAATTTTTAATTAACGAAGTGAATTAACCTTTTTGATCAAATAAAAAAGGATTGCCAATATTTGCGTTTCAAAGTGTAGATAATTTAAAATCAGTTGTTATGTACACATTACTTGACAAAAATACGATAGAAATGGAAATAATGCTATTTACACAAAAACAAAATGAGGGTTTCAACCAACAGTGCCACTGTTAGAGATTGTTAACGCCATACTTTACAAGATAAAGACAGGAGTCTAATGGTATCAATGAACATTCATCCTATTAAACATTCAAAATGTATTAATCACAGGAACATCGACAGGTGTAGGATTTGAAAATACTATCATAAAGCGAGTCAGATTCAATAGGACTTTGCTAGGACTTATAATGTTTGTTCTCATACAGGATCAGCGATCGCTAACACTCAATTTTATAAGGTGAAATTTGGCTTACGAAAAGCATTTTTATTTGTTTCGAGATGGCGACCAAAACTAAAAGTCTCTCAGCTAGTTAAATGAATGGTATTTTATTTTTACTTTTTTTTGCGTTAAAAAAATAGTCTCTTAGAACTTATACAAGCCAAAATGGTAGGAGAGTACTTTTTCTCGAACTTAAACCAAACCAGTACAGTAGTGTAATTTTTACCCAATTCATCCATAATTACACACTTTTTACACAAAAGACATTTAATAGCTTACAATCTATAATCACATAAATAACTGAAAATAAAACACTTAAAAAGATACAAGTATTTAATAACATCTATGGCACACTTATTTCTCTATTTAATACAATATTAATAATTATAAAAACCCAAATCATGAAAGTTATGAAAAAATTAATTTTAACAGTAGCAATCTTAGCAAGCGGAGTTTCTGTTTTTGCTATGTCAAACAACATTTTACCGATTGAAACTATCAACATTGCAATGAATGATGAATTCATAGAAATCCCTGTTGATAAATTACCAACAGCCGTTATCGACGTTGTAAAGAAAGATTTTCCATCAGCTACCATAAGTAAGGCTTATGTAAACAGCAGCGCACAGTATAAACTTGAGATTACTATTGATGAAAATAGTAGCACTGTTTATACTGATAAAGATGGAAACTGGTTGAAAGAAAGTGATGTTAAAATTTTAGAGAAGGAATAGGGCTTGTTTATTATTTTCTGAAACTCAATTCAAAAAAGGACGTTTTTAGTTAAAACGTCCTTTTTTTTATGTTTTTTTTAGAACTACTAGTCATGTTATCTTAGTATTTTTGTGAGAACATGCCCCATTTTATGAAACAGATATTATTAGTAGAAGATGACGTGACGTTTTCTGGAATGATAAAAAAATTCCTTGAACGTCATCAATATGTAGTAGATGTAAGCTATAATATCCATAATGCTTCTACTTTGCTAAAAAATAAAAATTACGACTTGGTTTTTACTGATCTACGTCTTCCTGATGGAAGTGGTATTGACCTTCTAAATAAAGTAAATAAAAACACTATTCGTATTCCAGTAGTTTTAATGACTAGTTATGCAGAAGTCTCAACAGCAGTAAAGGCCATGAAACAAGGGGCGTTCGATTATATTTCAAAACCCTTCAATCCAGAGGAAGTTTTAGAAGTCATAAATAATGCCTTAGAAATCCAAAAAAAGGATGTCATTATTTCCAAGGAGCTTTCAAAAATAAATAATAAAAACTCAAGTACAGATTTTGTTCAAGGTATTAGTACGGCTTCAAAAACGTTAAATGAATATATTCATTTGGTGGCACCCACTAATATGTCGGTATTAATAACTGGTGAAAGCGGCACAGGAAAAGAAGTGGTTGCAAAAAATATTCATTTAAAAAGTTTCAGAAGTGAAAAACTATTTATTGCAGTAGACTGCGGCGCTATACCAAAAGAGATTGCTTCAAGTGAGTTTTTTGGACATAAAAAAGGAGCTTTTACAGGTGCTATCGATGATAAAAAAGGGCATTTTGAATCGGCTAATGGCGGTACTCTTTTTTTAGATGAAGTTGGTAATTTAACCTACGAGAACCAAGTACAATTATTACGAGCGTTACAAGAGCGAAAGGTGAAACCTCTAGGAAGCAGTGATGAAATTCTTGTTGATATACGATTAATTACGGCAACGAACGAAGATTTATTAAGTGCTGTGGAAAAAGGAGATTTTCGTGAAGATTTGTACCATAGATTAAATGAATTTTCTATCAAAGTTCCTAACTTAAAAGATCGACATGATGATTTAATTTTGTATGCCGATTTCTTTTTGGATAAAGCTAATAAACAGCTAAATAAAAACATTGTTGGGTTTTCAAAAGATGTTTTAACGATTTTTCAAACTTACCATTGGCCTGGAAATCTGCGAGAATTATCTAATACTATTAAAAGAGCCACTTTATTGTCAAAAACTGAAATTATAGATAAAAGTGTTTTGCCTGACGAATTGTTTCAATCACATAAAAATAATGTGCTGTCAAATAAATTTTCAACTAAAGAAAATGAAAAAGAACTTATTATAAGTGCTCTGCAAGAAGTTGATAACAATAAAACACAAGCTGCTAAATTGTTAAATATTACAAGAAAAACACTTTATAATAAAATGAAGGCATACAGCCTTAATTGATGTAAACTTCCAATGATATTATAAAGCTGTTTGCTTGATTTTCAAAATCAATAAAAAGAGAGTCATCAATCGTGTTACTTGTTTCAAACGTTTCTAAAAAAGGAATCAACGCTTTTACTTCCAATTGTTTAAACATAGTGATCATTTTATGACTAATACTTTGAATAGCATATACATCATAACTTTTTTTAGCTTGCTTTAGCAATAACATATTTTGTTTTGTGTCTTCTAAAAAAATATGTAATGTTTTTTTCATTGCATTAGTATCATTATCCAAAAATGAACGTAATGGAATTATACTAAACCCATAAGTCTTTTTTTCCTTCTCAAATATAGGTTCGAAGTTATCTTTTAACAAGCTTGAACCAAAAAAGTGCTTTAAAACACTCTTGATTTTGTCAGTGTTAAATGGTTTAATCAAAACATAGGAAAAGCCATTATTCAAATAATCCTCTACTGATAAATTCGATCTTCCAGTCATAGCTATTACAGGCTGGTTGTTAAATGAATTATGTTGCTTCAGAGTTTCCATAAAATGGATGCCATTCATTTTTGGAAGTTGAATATCAGTAAAAACCAGATCGAAATGAATTTTGTCAACAGAATCTAATGCATTTTGGGCATTTTCAAAAGCATAACATTCAACACCATATTGTTGTAAAAGATCGCCTAAAAGTTGTCGTATTGAAGCATCGTCTTCTACAACTATCGCTTTTAGATTAAAAACTGTTTTATTTTCGAGGGGTTTGTTTTCATTTAAAGTTTTGTTGGAAAATGTTATTGGAACTTTCAAAGTAAATGTGCTTCCTTTTCCTAATTCGCTTTCTAAAGCTAAGATACCACCTAATAATTCAGTAAGTTTTTTAGAAATGGTCAACCCCAACCCAAACCCTTTTTGCTTAGATTCATTAGGATTATTACCTTGGATAAAGGCTTTAAAAATATTTTTTTGTTGATCCTTACTAATGCCTATTCCTGTATCACTTACAGAAATTTGCAAAACATTTTTGTTGTTGTCATCCTTTAAAATACTCTTAATGGTAATGGTGCCTTCGTTGGTAAACTTATAGGCATTTATAACCAAATTATATAGAATTTGTTTCATCCTAAAAGGATCACTAAGAATAGGATAGTTAATAGTTTTATCAAGCTTTACAGCAAAAGTTATTGACTTGGTTTGTTCAAGGCTTTGGACATTCAGGATAATTTCATTTATAAGGTTTTTCAAGTTAAAAGGAATATATCTAATAGATATGTTATCATTTTCAAGTTTTGAAAATTCTAGAAGATCATCCACTAACTGACCCATATATGAAGAAGCATTCCTGATGTGTTCAATATAATTTGTTTCTTTAGTATTATATGTTGTTTTTTGAAGTAATTCACTATATCCCGTAATGGTACTTAAGGGTATCCTTAAGTCATGACTTACCATAGAAATTATTTGTTCTCTACTTTTTAAAAGTGAAGTAGTTGTTTCGTTTGCCAATTCTAATTGTTTTCGATACCGTTGGCTTTTCCAAAAATCATTCAAAAAAATAATCGAAAAAAAGATGATGATGATAAAACTTATACCCGCAGCAAACAGGATGATATTTTTACTGTGATCAAGTGTTTTTTCTCTTTGTTTGTTTATATTTTTGGTATATTCAATAACATCCCTTTCTAAAGTACTTAACAATTCCTGTAGTTTTCTGGAAATGATTAAGTCATTTTCAATCAGTTCACGTTCTTTTTTCAGTAAGGATTTACGTTGATTATTAGCTTTTTTTTGAACTTCCTTTAACATGTTTTTGGAAATGGATAACAGCGAATCAATTTGTTTCTGGTCAATACTATTAATGGAATCTTTGGGATTATATTTATTAAGTATCGTCACATATTCTTCTAAGTTTTTGCGTGTTTTTTCGTCTAACAATTTAGGGTTCTCAACAAAATCTTTAATAGAGATTATACCTAAAAGCGGATCGATAGAACTTAACTTATTAATAGCCGTATTTAAGGATTCATCAGAATTATCATTTCTCTTTAGATTTTTTAAATCAGTTATATTTTTAAGCTTTTTGTTAATTACCAATTTAATACTATCTAAAATAAATTCTTGAGAGCCATTATCAACAATGAAATTTAGTGAATCAATTTTCAATAATAACTGTTCATTTTCATGAACGTATTCCTTGAATTTTTTTGTAGAATTTAACTGAATAGCAGCTCTTGCCAAACTCTCATTTTTGTAAATATCAGCACCTAAGCTTCCTGCTTTTACAATTTTACTTCTATCAGAAATGTCTTGTCTTTGTAATTGGGTAAAAGTTTTGATTTCTGAGAGTACCAAACCCCCTGAAATGCTGGCCAAAACCCCAAGAATGGTGAAGCCTATTAAAACCTTAAAAGTAATTCTGTTTCTAAGTGACTTCATAAAAGATAAATAAACTTAAAAGAAAGTAACATTCTGTACTTCTTTTATATACGCAAAAAACGGTACAAGTAATTTTTTTGTTACTTAATTAGCTACTAATTTTTTAAAAGTCCCTATCAAATTATTTCACCTTTAGGTATCAATAATGCACGAATAACATTTTCAATAAGGATTTTGTCCGCATTACGATTTGCTTTGGAAACGCTGTTTATCCAGTCAATCGATATTTCTTGTTGGTTCATCATTTTCTATAAAGTGGCAGTATTTTTGTTTTGCTGCCGTAAATTTGTCATTGAGTTTATATAATCCTTAAAATTTTCTTTTTTCTTATTCTATCAGTATAACTTTAAATGCGACTCTCATTGATGGTGTATTAAGAAAATGCCACCTTGAAAATGATTCGCATTTCCGCAACTTGCAGAGCTGAAAAAATGACATTATCACAAAATATATTAACCAACGTTTTTTAAAATGAAGTTGTGTTGATTCCCTTATTGTTTTTAATCGAACCTTCGGTAACTAGCGGTTTTACATTTATCGAATCTTTATTGGGTGGTAGATACCTATCAAGCAAGTAATTTGTTGGATCTATAAATACCGAATAATAGGCTTCTTTAAGAAAGTAAAAAACCAATTGAGTTTCTTCACCAAAACATAAAAATTTTATGCAGTATATATTCATTTAATGCTGAAGTACTCCAAATACAAAATTTCAAATATGGAAATTCCTTTTTAAGCTTGGAATAGATGGTCTTTAGTTTTGGTGATATTTCTGGAATATAATCTCTCCCTTCTCCTGTTACAAATTTTCCTTTGCCAATTCTATTTAGAATATTCATTTGAAACAATTAGTAGTGTTTTGTTCTAGGTCAGGCTCATACTCTCTATAAAAAGATGAAATTTCAATTGTTTCATAGCTTTTTTCGTCTTTGAAATGTTTTTTAATTCGTCAATATAAAATTTGGTGGTTGAGATTTCCTTTTATTTTTATGACAAATGCACAAAACTATATTACAGTAGCAAAATAAATATGTTGCCAATAATTAGTTATCGAGGAATTTAGGCAGCGAAATAATTGATAGGTGTCAATGTGAACCAGCTCCAGCTGATAGAAGTGAACATAGTAATAATTACTTCGGATTCTTTTATAGCTTAGGCTGAAATGAGTTCTTAATAAATTAAATACTTGGATTTATAAGTAATCAATTTAAAATAAACACACTAAAACTATCCTATAAAATTTTAAAATAGAGCCAGTGCTTATAAAACCTCAATACTTTTAACTTTAATTCCATTAAAGCAATCGTCAATACAACCTTTTTTAACATAGCCACAAGTAGATATTAATCCATTATTTTCTACCTCAAAGTATGTAGTTGCATCTTTTCTTTTTATTAGCCATTCTAGTTGAGCCTTTTCATATATTTCATCCAAAGTTAATGCAATAGAAGCACTTGTATATTCGTGTTCTGAGCTATTAATTTCATTTTCACTCTCAGTCCATTCCAATTGGTCTACAGGAATAAAGTTTTCCGCCCCAGATGTGTATCTGAAGTCTCGTTCAATTATTACTCCGTTAAATACTGTTATAGTGGTTACCCATCCATATGTAGTAAAAACGGAAGCACCAAGAACTAAATATTTATAAGAATTATTTGATGAATCTTTAAAATCGACCCAAGCTTTCTTGCTATTGTCAAAATCATTTTGATAGTCTAAGTCATCATCAGACGAGCAAGAAGGCGTTAAACTGCTGATTAACAGAAATATCATAAAATAAATTTTGTTTTTCATAACTCGCTTATTATGCTTTATCTAGTAGATGCAAGTTTTTCTCTATGGTTGCGTCGAATTTTCACCAACTTACTTATATACATTGCAAGATCATAAATATATAACCATTACATAATGTGTATGTATCGTTTTATTAAACTTTGGTTTTTATTCTTATATATTTATTAAAGGAAAAGTATTTTTTTATAGCAGGCTAATAAGAAGAGTATTCCCCCGATAGAAAGTTAACAATTACAGAAACTAGCTAACATATAAATAATCCTTAAAACAAAGCATGTTCGCTAAACTAA
>TARA_R110002096_G_scaffold361075_2_pt1 | contig 26793 bp, 22 predicted proteins | sample TARA_R110002096 | Tara Oceans TARA_R110002096 (sample SAMEA4397295) | marine metagenome | biome: Polar Biome; feature: [DCM] deep chlorophyll maximum layer (ENVO:01000326); material: water (ENVO:00002006), including particulate matter (ENVO:01000060) such as... | depth 35 m
GGCTCTGCTCCGACATCTGTGGCGATGCGCTCTACCTCCGGCAGTGTTTGAACTCAACAATCACGATTGCGGTATTCAAAGTCCCGAAGTCATCGTCAGCGGCGGGCAGCGGGGCTGGCAGCAAACGCGTAGATCTCGAAGCCGAAAACTAAGATCCCTCCGCCAGCACCCGGAACTCCTCCCGACCGATCATCCGAGCGGCGCAGAGCACGGAGCGGAGGCTGCTAGTCGCGGTGCCAGGCTCGCCCCTCGCCACTCAAGAAGCCAAAGCCGCAGCCCATCGAATCCCACCAATTTCGAAGCGTACGAAAACGCATCGGAGAGCACTCGGAACTCATGAACGCCTCAAGCCCAACGCCTTGCTCCAAGCGCCAGAATAAACACCGATCCAAATATGACAGTTAGTACGCTCAAGTTTGATGCTTTGTTCTCTTTACTGACAACTAGAGCAGCGATTGGCCTAGCCGCCACTCACCCGCTTCAGGTTCCATCGTTCGCCCAATGTCCAATCGCCGAATCCAATATCGCATGCGCTCAATCGCCTCGACTCGAGCCAAGAGCGACGCTTCAAGATCAGCCACGTCAGCACTGGGACCAGCACATAGTTGCTTGTAAAAGATCTTGTTGCGCAAGACTTCTGAAGCAACGAAATGCCCCATAAGAACACTCGACTGGGGAGGTAGACCAAACCGCTCAAACCCACTGCCCCCCAGGCTATCTGAGCATAGTCCGTCTCCTTCTTCGTAGACACGGGCCAAGGTTGAGCCTTCGAGATCACGAGCGATCGCCTCAAAGACACCGATAAGCGCTGCCATAGAGTCTGCCCCAAGACTGCCAGCACAAATTGGCTTGTCTAGACCGGTGATCTGATATTTGCAGATCCACCCTAACTCAACGGTCTTGCCGCGCAAGCATGGCTTAAACACTTGGATAGCAACTTCTCCCCCAGTGTCTTTCCTGAAACACCGAGTCATGAAGACTGTAGGTCCTGCTGGTGGCATGTCTATCACCTCAACCAACAGGTGTCTCTCAAGTAGGAGAGGGCTAGAAGAGTCTTTGGGAAGAGCAACGATGCGCTGTTGAATTACCTGCTGCAATCTCACTGCCTCACCAGCCAACTGGACAGCGTCGTTCGTAGCGTCAGGTATCCCAGCGACTGGCGTCATGGCGTCGAAAAGCATCGAGGACGACACAGCCTCGATATTAGCGCGAGCTTCCAAAAGAGCGTTCAAATCGGGATCGCAGTGATACGGCTCAAATCCCGTTGCATTCGGAAGGCCTCCAGGGAACATCAGATCTTCTCCAAACCCTTCTTCGACAAGATGGAAGCGAAGGCCGAGGGTCGCGCCCAGTAGTGCAACATCTGCCGCACAGCCTGGCGAAGTATCCCGGAATGTGTGCGTCGAACTCATGATTTGGTAGTCACATTTGAATTCACTACCATTGTCGAAAGGCGCATAGATCTGGATAGTGACAGTCTCGTTCGCTCCAACAAGGGACCGCTCCGCGATAACTTCACCAGTGTTCTTCATGACTCTATAGTAGAGTAGGATTAGAATTATACCTAGCGCCCCTCGCTCCGATCATAGGGAAAGCGCGTCTAGGTGCCATTGTGCCATGCGCTTAGCGTGCCCTAAAGTGCGCGAATGACGATGTCGTCAAGCTGCCAAGACTGCGCGCTGCAGTTTGGTCCCGCTGTGTTGTCGTCATAGACAAAGCGCACAGAAAATGTCTGTCCCGCGACTGTGGATGAGATGTCGTACTCCGCATAACCCTTGTGGACCTCGAGCAAGGTGTCGACGTTGACGTAGCTTGAACCGCCATTCGTGGTTACCTCAATGAAGCCTGCGTCGTCGCATGCAAACCACTCGTAAAAATACTGACTAAACGAAAGTACAACGTTCGAGTACCCGGTCGCATTAATATTTGGTGTGCTAAGAGATTCTCTGTCGGCTGAGTCAAAAGCAGCATCAACAACAATCGCGGAGTTTCCACCAGAGGCACTGCCCGTTTCGTTATTAAAGCACGAAGATACTTGCGAGCAGAGGTTCCATCGGGGACCGCTGTTATCAGTATCGGTTACGATGGCGGGTGCCAACTCGGTTGTGAAGGCAATATTAAGAAGCTCTGTCGAGCTTTGACACGTTCCTTCGGCGCACAGCAAGTCTGTCGCACACCGGGTGTCGCTCGAATTGGCACTGCAAGTGTCGCCCTGGGCAAGAAGCGCCGTGGTCTTAACGTTCAGCTGATAACCACCCAACTCGTCTGCATCGTAGCCTTCGACAACGATGTAGTAGGTGCCTGCGTCTGCATCGCGAACTTCGACAAGGCTTGGATTGGAGCCACAGGCCAGCTCATTGGCTGTGACGCCGCAATCGTCTTGGAGTACGTAGACGATGACGTTTGGCGAGTTTGTGGTGCCAGCAACGGAGAGTTGAATGTCGCCCCGTTCTTCGAGGATGAGTTGGTAAATGTCTTCGGTGCCATCTTCCTCGGGCAGGCCGTTTGCACAACTGCCGTGCAAGGTATTGGAGCTGGTCTCGCTGAGCGTTCCGGTATTTGCTCCGATAACCGCGGAAGGAATCGTCGAGCATGCTTTGACTTGCGCATCGGGCGCCGCAGGATCTGCGTCGAAGAGCGCAGCGTCGACAAGCGGGGCAAAGCCGCCATCATCGAGCGGCTGCTGGCCCGAGTCGCTTGAGTCACGCGACTCTGAAGTTGCATCGAAGAGCGAGCTCGTGCAGGCGCCAGCCAGTAAAAGTATCGTTGATAGGGAGCACCACTGTTTGGCGGCTCGTAACAGGGGCACTCGCACGCCGACTAGAGTACATGATGGCCGAGCCCTTGTGTCGTTGATCGCGCGATTCGGCAGCCACGCCGTACAATTGCCTACATCACGTATCCTGCCTGGCTCTGCTAGACTGCTCCCCTAATGAGCGCCGACGTTCAAACGGTTGAAACGCCATCGATGCTCGATGACAAGTATCGGATCGAGTCGTTGCTCGCTGTGGGCGGCATGGGAGCCGTTTACCGAGGGCGACATACAAAGCTTCAAAAGACCGTCGCGATCAAAATCTTAAAGCGTGAGCTTCTCTCGACGCCTGAGATTGTGGAGCGCTTTCAACGCGAGGCTGTAGCAGCATCGCAAATCGGCCACGAAGGCATCATCGAGGTTACCGACATTGGAACGTCGAACGCCGGTGACCCTTTTCTCGTTATGGAGTTTCTCGAGGGCAGCGACTTGGCCGCGTGTCTTCACGCAGCCGAGCGATTTGAGCCAGGCACTGCTGTGCGGCTGTGCATAGAAATACTCTCAGCCTTGGGTGCTGCTCACGACAAGAACATTATCCACCGAGATCTGAAACCCGAGAATACGTTCGTTTGCAAACGCTCCGGTGGAGAGCGGATTAAAATTGTCGACTTCGGAATTTCTCGTATTTCCATAGAAGGCGACGAGAGCATGCGACTCACCACCACGGGAATGGTGATGGGCACTCCGTACTATATGTCGCCGGAGCAGGCGCTTGGCGAGGGCGTTGAAAAGGCTGCGGATATCTACAGCGTCGGAGTGATGCTCTACGAACTTATCACCGGTGCGCTTCCCTACCAGGCCACCAACTACAACGCGCTACTGCACCAGATTCTCCTAGGCGTGTACTCGCTGCCATCGCAACTCTCGGCGATCGCCCCCGAACTGGAAGCCGTCATTGTGAAGGCAATGTCAAAGCTGCCCGAAGATCGATATCCCGATGCTCGAGCCTTTTCCGAGGCGCTGAAGCCCTTTGCCGAAGCAAGCCCGACGTCGGTGTTGCCAAGTGACGCAAGCGTCAAAGGAAACGCCGATGGCACCGAACCACACTTTGCGACTGCTCCAACCCGAGCAAGTTCGGTGGGGGATAGCATCGCGGTGAAAGGGGAAAACATCGCGACGATGGAGACGGCGTGCGTTACTGAAACGCCAGAGACCAACACGCTTAAACCCGTTGTCACGTCTGTACCCTCCGCGCCCGTGCATCGTTCATCGCGCAAAACCTTTGCAGCGATTGCAGTCGTTGGTTTGCTTGCGATTGGGGGTGTGAGCGCTTTGATGATCGGCGGCAACCAGCAAGAGAAGACCTCGGCTTCGGCTCCGCAACCGACGCCAACAGCGGCTACGCCAACAGCACCGCCAACAACCATCACGATCTCCTTTACCGTCGCTCCCGAGGATGCGCAGATCTTTGTCGATGGCACCCTAATTGTCGGCAAGAGCGTCGAACGCCCGCCAGGGAAATTTGTCGTAGAAGTGCGACAGGACGGCTTTGTCTCACAAGAGCGCACGGTCGAGGTTGGCGCCGATGAGCAGTTGGCATTTGCTCTTGTGGCAGATGCTGCCAAGCTGCCCGCGCTTGCCGCCGAAGACCCCGAGCCATCTCGCCGCTCGACGCGCAGGAAATCGTTAAAGCGAAACAACAAGCAGCGCGAGAAGCAAAGCGACGAGCCGACACAAAAGACTAAATCCACCAATCGCCGCTTTGTTGAAGATAGCCCCTACGATGCTCCTTAAACCCCTTTTTGTTTCTACTGCTCTTCTCGGGACGATAGCGGCCAGCTACGCACCAGCGGCTCAAGCCAAACCTGGCAAGAAATCTGTGACAGACGCCGATGCTACTTCAAACGTGGCGTGGCTCTTGTGGATGAAGGCAACTACAAGCAGGCACTCAAAGAGTTTGAAAGCGCCTATGAGCTAGCGCCGCATCCGCTGGTGCTCTTCAACATCGCAGGCGCTCACCGAGCGCTAAAGAATTACCGACAAGCGCTCGATAGCTACAGTCGCTTCTTGCTTGAAGCGGATGGGCGTCTCAGTTCCGAGATTCTGGCTCGAGGAAAGCGCGACATGGAGGAACTCTTAAGTTTGCTTGGTCGCATCGAAGTTGACAGCAGCCCTCAAGGGGCAAGCATCGTTGTCGACGGTGAGGAGATGGGCACCACGCCGCTTGGCGAGCGCTTGATTCTTGCGCCAGGCCCGCACGTACTTGTGGCGCAACTCGATGGCTACAAACCGCTTGAGCGCACGGTGCGAGTCTCCTCGGGCGATGAACTCAAGCTTTCGCTAGCGCTTGTCTCACTTAAGAGCGATGTTGCCGTGACCGAGGCCGAGGTAGAGGCTTCAGACAAAGGCCTGACGACACCGAGGTCGCCGCGCAGAGTAGCCCTCTCCGCTACGTTTGGGACCAATACGCGCAAGATCGCGACGACCGGTGCACCTACGTTGGGAGCTAGCGTGGCGCTAAGCGGTCGGCTGGCGCTCGGCCTCGATGTTGTGCTGGTTGCGTATTCGGCAATTCCGCAAGTTCGATTTCGCATTGCCGGAGATGCTGTCTCGCTTCATCTCATTGCTGCCGTACCGCTGAGTATCTCGGATGGCGATGACTCGGAGTTTTTCGTAGCTGGCGCAGGCGGTCTTGGCGTTCGATACCAGATGCACGAGCGAGTAGGGCTGCGAGTCGAAGCGCTGGTGAGCTATGCTGGCGAAGAACGGGGCCTCACCATCCCTGCATTTGCCGGCGCAGAAGTCTTCTTTTAGCGAGAGTCGTAGTAAGAATCGCTGCGCCGCACCCCGCTGGCCGGCTCATTTTTGGCAGTTCCAATTAATGAGAGGATAAAACTCATAGTTTTACTGAGTTTGTCCGGTTTGTCGGCGATGTCCTCACAGAGTTTTTCTGTCGTGGCTATGAGGAGTTCGCGTCACCAAGGCGTCGACGGAGTAGAGCTGCCACGGCTGCGGAAGGTGCAGCTTGCATCGCTTGCGTGTGATAGCGCCTCGCCTGATCATCATGGCCACATCGCCTGTGTAGGTCGGCGAGAACCGCTGCCCAAAGATAAGAGCCGGCAAGCCACGTTGGTGGCGTATCTCCGTGCAGCACAGCAAGGCCGGCCTCGGGGCCCTGCCACTCGGCGATGGCGACGGCTCGATTGAGCCTGTGAAGTGCAGAGGGCGCGACGCGCTCTAAGAGGGCGTAGCACTCCGCAACTCGCTGCCATCGCGTTTCGGCAAATGATGGGGCGAGGCAATGCTCTGCGGCAATTCCCGCTTCTGCGTGGTAACGAGTAAATTCGTCGCCAGCTGCGGATTTCGCCAGCCACGAGAGCCCCATAGCGATTTGCTCCTGGTCCCAACGGGTGCGATCTTGCTCTTCTAAGAGGAGGAGCCCGCCCGCATCGTCTTGCCGCGCCATGTTGCGTGCGGAGTGCAGGTGCATGAGTGCCAGCAGGGCAAAGGTCTCGGGCGTTTGCCCGGCGCTGTGCGATGTAAGAATTGTACCGAGTCGCATCGCCTCGTTGCAAAGCTCCTGCCTGATCGCAAGTTCTGCGTGAGAGGAAAGGTAGCCCTCGGTAAAAAGGAGATAGATGATCTTGTGAACTGCCGGCAACCGCGAGGCGTATTGCGCGTTGCTAAGTTCGCTAAGAGAGTACTCGCGCAATCGCTCCCGAGCTCGGGCCAAGCGTTTGTAGACATTGGCCTCACTTGTGAAGAGCCGAAGCGAGATTTCTCGAATGCTAAAGCCACAAAGCGTTTTGAGAGCGAGCACAAGTTGCGACTCGAGCGGTATTGCTTCATCGCAACACACAAAGAGCATGCGAAGTAGATCGTCGGCGATCTCACCTTCTAGGAATATCTCTGGCTCCTCGGTAGCCTGTACGGTAGCGCCTAGAGTGGACTTCTCGAGAATTTGGGTGCGGCCGGCACGAGTGCGCAACTCGTCGAGTGTTGCGTTGTAGGCAACCCGAAAGACCCATGCCGAGGGATTCTCGGGCAACCCGGAGGCGGTCCACACGCTAAGCGCTCGCGCAAGAGCAGACTGCACCGCGTCCTCGACCACCTCGATGTTGTGCACTCCAACCCGACGCGAGAGGGTCGCAACCGTGCGACCGTACTCGTGCCGAAAGAAGTGCTCAACGAGCTGGGGCGTGCTCAAGGCGTGTGAATCTCGCGAACCTCAACGCCCGAACCAGGGCTCACAAGACCCGGAACACCGCTGGCGATTTCGATGGCTTGCTCGAGGCTCTCGGCGGAGATGATCATGTAGCCGCCGATCACTTCTTTTGCCTCGACAAAGGGGCCATCCGTGACGCCTTCTGCGGTAACGACTTTGCCGCCTCCGAGCTTGCCTCCCATGTCGACAATGTTGTCCTGGAACTTCTCTTTCCAGGCGTTAAACGCGGCGTACATCGCTTCCATTTGAGTTGGAGAGGGCTTTGGGCGGCTTTCGCCACCGCTCGGCTTGCTTCGTTGAACGCATAGGTAATTTTGCTTTGACATTCTATTTTCCTCCGAGAATCACGTCGGTCTTCGTGACCGATACCGTATGACGGGCGAGCTGTCGGTCTTTGGACACTTCACCGAACATTTCTTCATATTGCTCTGGGCGAAGCCTCGGCTCGGCTCAATTACCGCCCATTTTGCTTGGGTCGATGAGGCCCAATTGAATTGGGTACTGCAACGTGTTTTCGAAAATCCAATGCTTCTTAACCTTGCCGTCGGCCAATAGGTAGAACTCGGTTTGAACCGTCGAAATTGGCTTGCCCTTGCTTCCTTCGGCGCCTGGCATATCCATAAGTGTCTCTGCCGTTACGTTGCTTACTGCGAAGACCCAATCGCCTGCAGCCCACTCGGATGAAACATCGTGCTTGGTGATCTTTACCATCGCCATGTACTCCTTCATGCCCTTCTCGTATTCGGCTTTGTTCGAGTATGTGGCCTTGTCTCCGACGTAGCGGAATTCCACATCGTCGGTAACGACTGCCAGCAAGCCAGCTGCATCCTGAGCTTCGACTAGTGAACCAAGCCCCTGCACGATTGCGAGGTTTGCGTGCTCTTTGTCGTCGTTCTTGGCAATCACCACCAACGACTCTTTCCAAGGCGTCTCCGAACCGGGCGCTTGCTCGGAAGGAAACATGCCCATCTGGTGAGCCATGGTCGACTGATCCGTCGCGTGATGGTCGGCGGCAATTTTTCCGTCCGCATTTAGCGAGCCAGATTGCGCCTCGAACGCCACAACCTTCTTGCCGGTAGGAGGCATCATGCCTTTGTCGCCGGTGTTGGTTTGCGTCATCAGAACAATCGAGGCGAAGTTGTTCTCGTTTACCAAAAGCAGCTGCGGCGCCGCGTTGGCATCGGGAAATGCGCCCCACCACATTTTGATAACGCCACCAATGGCTTCGGCGCCCTTCATGGTCATGGCAGGAGCAAAGTCCACGTAGGAGAAGTCTGCATCTTTGGCATAGCAACCAACGAATGTTGCGGCGTTGTGTTCGTTAAACGCCGACCAGCAGTCTTGAAGTGCCTTTGCCGTATCCTCGCCGGTCCACGCGTCTTTTAAGGGCTTGGCTAGGGCAGCAGCCTTGGTCGGAGATTTCGCAGCTTGAACCTTTTGGGTCTCTGTGGCGTTTGGCTTGGCAGGAGCCTCCTCCCCCTTATCCTTCTTACATGCGCCAGTCATTGCCACAAGGGGCAGGAGAACACTCAGTATTGTGGAGGATTTCATTGTCCACTCAGTATCGTGGCAGCGAACCGAAGTCAAAGCAGCTGCGCGTGCGCCCGATTGCAAGCAACTCTAGCGGTGCTGGCATCGCCCTGTGGCATGGCTTGTCGATATAGTTGGGGCAATGCAAGCAACGGGCAAGCCATGACCAGGCCTTCATCGATTCGAGTCCAAGGTCCGGCATTGGTTCTCTCTGGCGGCGGTGTTCGAGGGGCGTACGAAGTTGGTGTTGTCGCAGGCATCCTCGATGCTCTTGGCCCACGGTATCGCTCGCCGTTTCGCATTTTTGCGGGCACGTCTGTTGGGGCCATCAATTCCACGTTCTTTGCAGCAAATTCCCATCGCGCAGACCTGGGCGTTGACGAGCTTCGAAAGCTCTGGAATCTAGACATAAGTAAATTTCTTAAGATCGAGCCGCTCGGGCTGTTTGAATCGCCAAGGCTCGTGGCCGACAAGGTGCTGCGGTTCTTTGGCAAGACGCCGGGCGAGCGCGGGATTGGACGCTCGCTACTAAATGCTCGTCCGCTAGAGAACCTGGTCAAAGATGGAATCGACTTTGAACAGCTTCACCAGAATGTTGATGGCGGTGAGTTTTCAGCGCTTGCGGTTGCCGCTCTTGAAATTGGCACCGGGCGTACAACAATCTTTGTCGAGCACGGGCCGGAAACTCTGTTTCGAGCCTCGGTTGATCCCCGGAGAATTCCCCGCAGCGAGCGCATCACTGCCGACCACGTCTTGGGCTCGTGCGCACTGCCCATGCTCTACCCAGCCCGGCGGGTTGGCGAGCACTACTATGTCGACGGAGGGATTCGCTTTAACACGCCTATTGCTCCGGCGATTCGGGCGGGCGCGGACCGTATCGTTGTCGTCGCCCCCAGCTCTCCTCCAACCGTGCCACCCGCCGAGAGCGTTCTCACAGGTCGAAACGATCGGACCGACGACTACCCAAGCCTGCCTTTTCTTCTCGGTAAACTTCTAAATGCGCTCTTGCTCGATCCGCTGACCTACGACTTAAAGGTTCTAGAGCGATTTAATGCGCTCTTTGAGATTCTCGATAAGACACTCGAACCCGAAGTCTTAAGCCACGTACAAGATTTGCTACTCGATACGCGCGGCGCCTCCTATCGAAAGATCGACTCTTTGGTATTTAGGCCCTCTCGCGATCTCAGCCAGATGGCGGCTCTCTACGTGGCAAACGAGCTCGATGGCTCGTCCATGGGGCCAGCCACTCGTTGGCTCCTCGGAAAGGCTTCGCGCACGCGGGTTGCGGCTGGCTCCGACCTCGCCTCGTACTTGCTCTTCGACGGCAAGTTCATAGGCCGGCTTATCGATCTTGGCTACAAGGATGCGCTTGGGCGGGCGGACGAGATTCGCGCCTTCTTTGCGTAGGGGTGAAGCGTAGCGGCGGGTGGCCGCTACCAGCAGATCCAACCATCGCGGGCGAGTTCGGCCAATACGGGCTGAAGCACGGCTATATCGACCTCGCACAGAGAGGCCAGGTCGCTTACCGTTAACTCCTGCGGATGGCAGTCGATGCGCTGCATCGCATCAAGAAGAAACTCTTCCTCCTCTTGCACGATGCGCCGGCGCACCACAACTCCATTGCGAGCAAGTACGAGTTCTTCTGTGTCTCCACTAAGCGGGAGGAATAGCTCACAATCCCGGGTGAGCTGCGGGCGGCTCTCTGGGGTGATCATCGTTCGTGTTTGGCCAAACCTTGGCAACAATTCGTCGAGTTGGATGTGCTGCGCGCGAACCTCTTCGAGAATGCTGTAAGGCGGGCCGTAGAGGTTTGGCTCACCAACACTAAAGTACACGACCGAGCGAATTCGGTCGGCACTTTGGTTGGCACCGCCGTAGTGCAAAAGCTTGCTATTCATGATGACAGCCGAGCCTTGCGGAACCTCGATTGCTATCGGCGCACCACTGCCACCTTCGTGCAGGTCGTGCGAGCCGGGAACCAGATGGAGCGCTCCTACTTCTTCTGATGTCTTTGCAAGATTTAGAAATACCGAAGCGAGGTAGTGCCCTTCGTTGGCTTCGTCTCTATGCAGCGGTTGTTCGGCGGCATTTGGGAATACGGTGATGGAGCTTAGCTCTACAAGCTCTTGTGTCTTTTTAAGAAATGGCGAAAGCACCGGGTGGGCGTGCTCGATTGACAGCGTGAGCGCATCGCTCACCGCTTGGCTTAAGGGCAGGGGCGTGTGCCGACGAAAGCTGGGTTCCTTAATAACCGTAGGCGTGCTGGAGTGAAAGCAGGCAATGGTCTCTCGCAGCAAGTCGGCGCAGTGAGCCGAGCTTAAAACCTCGGGAATCACAACATAGCCGTCTCTCTCAAAGTCGGTGAAGTAACTCATGGCTTCAAGCGGCCGAGCTTTACGAGATGCGTGTGAATGGCTCGCAAATTGGGCATTGGTGCAAACCATCCAACATCGCCTTCGTTAAAGCGCACACCGGCGACTCCGGGCATGCTTTCGAAAAACTCGAAGGATGTTTGGCTCGGCACCGACATTCCAAACATGGTTCCGTCGGCGTTTAGTAGTTTGCGGGCTTTGGCGTACTTGTAGAGCCGGTCTGGGTCGGTAAAGGCCATGACCCACTTTTTGCCATCGTGAGTTTCGATGTTTAGCCCAGGGGGAACCGAGGTCGAATCGGGAAACGTCATGAGGTGCCACTGCTTTAATTGAAAGAGTGCGACCCATAGATCGTTTTGCGGTGCCATATCCTTAAAGCCATCGGCGGCTACGATCATTTGGAGAGCGTCAATCTGAGCAGGAGTTGGCTCGGACGATCGCGCAGCATCGCTGGCTACTGGAGCGTTGGCACTCTTCTCGTCAAGCTCGTTCTTGGCAGTCTTCGCGGCGGACGCGGTCGCCTCCTCCGTGGTCGCCGGCGCCGGTGAGGCCGCAGGCTCAGAGATTTTCTCAGAGCTGCAGCCCGCCGCGAGGCCCGCGGAGACAACTGCTGCTGCTAGGAATCGCGCATTCAACATGGCGATAGTATAGCGGCTGCAACGCATCGCTGCATTGCGAGCCGGCGCATCAAGTTGGGGCTTCGCTCTAGAGCATGGCGTCTCGAAGCCACGAAACTCGCTCCATGGCGTCGTCGGCGAGAGCGGTCGCTTCGCTTGCCTGCCGCTTGGCAAGTTCGCGGTCGCCACCAAGTTCTTGGCTTAGCGAGGCGAGGGCTAGCGCATCAGGAGTCTTCCAACCACTGGCGATCATCGTTTCGGCAACGTCACGCGCTTGTTCTGTCTGCCCATTAAGTAGATATGCCGAGACGAGCTTTTCCTTGGCTTCACCGCCAGGGCGAGTGCTGTGATTGGCAAGTGCGAGCTCAAGAGCCTTGGCACGGTCGGTCTCTAACTCGAGGAAATGGTCGAGGGCATGTCCTGCCGCGGCTTCGGGAACAATCTCAAAATGCGCTAGGTGAATCTCGCGAGCGCGGTCTCGCCAGCGCTCAAACTCACTCTGGTTGCCCCGGTCACGCCAGATCGATGCAATCTGATCCATAAACTCTGGGCTATTGGTTCGTACAACCAGGTCTTCGTACATGTGAAGTGCCCGCTGCTCATCGCCCTTAAGAAGATGCACCTCGGCAATGTGCTCTTCGAGCAGCCAATAGCCAGGTTGAATCTCAAGACCTGCTTCGTAAAACGCGAGGGCTTCGTCAAGGCGATTTTGGTCGAGCTTCATCAGGCCTTGCATGAGTTTGAGCCAAGCTCGGTCGGCCTTGCTGCCTTTCTCGGCGTGCTTGGTAGCGCTTGCAAGCAAGGCTTCCGCCTCGGCGATATTGCCCGACTTCCATTCAAGCCTTGCGAGTGAAGCAATTGAGCGAACGCCTGGGCTCTCTTGCACGGCCACGCCGTACAGCTCTTTTGCCCGCGCCATATCACCCGAGTAGTAAGCAACGTCGGCGCGAAATCCGCGGATGCGATTGGTATCGCTCTTGGTTGTCACAGCAGCCGATTCCATCGCTGTAAGATCGGCCTCGACCCGCGAGAGCCTGTGAAGCCTAAGGTTAAGAAAAACTCTGCTCTCGAATGGGCCCGCGCCCTTTGGAGCAAGGGCAAAGGCTTCGTCCAGCGCAGCTTCTGCGCGGACGTAGCTTTCGTAGTCGCCGGTAAGCCGAGCACGCTCGGCTTCAAGGAGAGCCACCGTTTCCCAATCGAGCCAACTCTTGCTCGTCATCGCACGTTTCTTACGCGCTTCAATCTGCATCTCTTTTTGAGCAAGCTGCGCTGAGAACGAGTCCTTTGGGGCGACTGTACTAGCGACCCCTTTGGCATGGTCGCAGCTTGTCGATTCCGACGTTTTGGTTGATGTATCCGACGGGAGGCTGACATAGCCAATTGCTACGCCAAGACCTAGAAGAGGAAAGAGTAGGGTTCGTTTGTTCATGGTGGTCTCCTTGTGAGCGAACGCTATGGTTGGTGAGGGGCTGCGAGATATGGGAACGCCATGTCAAAGGCGAGGTCGTTGGCTGGCGGATTCAGCGGAGGAGACGCCAGTGTGGTTGGGCTACAGGTGCCCGCTCCGCAGCTTGCGCCCATCTCCAAAAAGAGCACGCCGAGGGTCACGTCAATCACCGGGTCGGCTAGCATTCGTCCATTCGGAAAGCCCGCTTGGTTTGCTGGGTTAATGTGCAAGGTGTCAGGAACTGCAAGGCTTGCGACGGTTACGCCTGGAGCGATTTCTTGGCCAAAGCACTCGGGCAAACCATTTACGGTTTCTTCCATCGAGCAGGTCGAGAGGTTTAGGCCGGCAAAGTCGTCATCGAGTGCACCGTGAAGTGCGGTGAGTTGGCCAGCAAGCTCTCCGAGGAAGGTTAGGTCTGCGTCGTCAGAAGGATCTGCATCGTTGTAGGCATTCTTCATCGCCGAAGAGATTAAGACGGTTGAAACAGCAGGCATTCCCATGCGATCGACGCGTAGGTAATTTTCTGCGGGATCATTGCGAAACGTGACGCTCGCGCCACATACGCCGTCTCCTGTGGAACCGGCATGAGGACAATGCTCAGCGGGCTCGCTGCCAGCAGCGACACCAACATGGTAGATGCGACACTGCAGGGTATTGCCGGTGGTATCGCCTTCGTCACCATCCGGCCAGTTTGCCGATTCACAGAACGAGACACAGTCGTTGGTATCAATGTATTGCACGTTGTCACCAGTACAGGTTTCGGTCATTAGGCCGCAGTACGTATCGCAGAGGCTATCGTTTGCTCCTGCATCCGCATCTACGATGACATCACCGGCGTCCGCACCTGCTCCAACAGCGTCGTCGTCATCGCCGCCGCATGCAGCCAGCGAGAGTGGCAAGATGCACAGTGCCATCGTCGCGTTTCGCAATGTGCGAAGCCCTCTTGTTGATTTCAATTTCATAGTCATGGTTAGCCTCCGATCCGTGAAGTCGTTCCCCAAACACGGAAGTCCTCGCCATTGGGGCTCACGGCGGAAAGTGGGAATTCAAGAACGATTGCCGATGTGTTGAGACCTGCGAAGGAGTCGCGGTCGTCGGTCATGCGAATGTCGCCAGTGGATAGGGTTTCGCGAAAGCCTTGCAGATCGAAGAAGAAGGCGTCGTCGCGCAATCCTGCGTAGGCATTCACGTCACGCCACTTTAGGGGGCGCTCGGTGGGCCCAGTAATTCGCTCGCCACCAACACCAGGGGCGCCTGCAAACGTTACAAAGCAGCGACCGGCATCGTCGAGTCCATACTTTGCGGTAATGTCAAACTCTGCCTCAAGGTCGTCATCGTTGCTGATGTGAATTCCGTAAAGAACGTTTCGATCGCAAGCCAGGCCTTGCTCTGCTACCGGAGCATTGGGGCCATCGTAGGTAAGAACAACACTGAGTGTAGTTGCGGTGTGCCACGCATAGACATCGGCGATGTCTGCGGTTCGGTCGGTTCCGCCTGAATCAGGGTCGGTCCGTCCTGGAGGGTCGAGGTGATCGGCGGCCCAGCCTTGTTGAACGGCGATGCCGCCGCCGAGTGCTAGTACCAGCGCAGCGCGCGCCAAATTGGTTGTCTTCATAAGTCTTCTGTCTCTTTCGTATTAGGGGAAATTCCCTCGAATCCCGTTGCCATGATTCGAAGCTCGCGGGGAATACGGGCCACGTCGCAAGGTGGATCACTTGAAAGCGCGTCGCTTCGCCAGTTGCCTCTAAGACTCTGAATATATTGTGCTATTTGTGGGCGAAACCTTTGCACCTTCCAAGGGCGCTTCGTGTGCTTTCCGCGAAAGGATCGGGCAGTATGCGCTTGCCCGATGTCCAGCACTCCAATAAGTCGTTCGCGAGTGATTCGTCTCGCAATTCCGGTAATGCTCGCTCAGGCTGCGATCGCTGCAACGGGTGTTGTCGACACCGCAGTAATGGGACTGCACGGAACCAAAACTGACCTTGCCGCTGTGGCCGTCGCCAGCGTTGCCTTTAGCTTCATCTACTGGGGATTTGGTTTCCTGCGGATGTCGACAACGGGCTTAGTCGCCCAGGCTCTTGGAGCCAACGAATACGGGCGAGCGCGCTCGGTATTGCAGCGCTCGCTGGCGATGGGCGCCGTCTTTGGTTTGGCACTCTGGGCATTGTCGCCGCTCCTGCCATCGCTCATGTTTCCACCCTTTGGTGTGCAAGCGCCGGTTGAGCATCTCGCCAACGACTACTTCTCGGGCCGCATCTGGGGCGCGCCTGCTCTTTTGATGAGCTACGCCATCACGGGGTGGCTCTTGGGAACAGGTCGCACAGGTGCGCTCTTGGCTTTGCAAATCGTGATGAACGGAGTCAACGGTGCCCTCGACTTATACTTCGTTGCCGAACTTGATTGGGGCCCGTTTGGTATTGGTGTTGGAACGGCAATTTCAGAGTGGGTTGCAGTGCTCTTTGGTGTTTTTCTGATACGAAAGGAACGCTCCATCGAGAAAGGCCTGCTCAATGCAAAAGAATTGCTCGCGCTGTTTTCTGCGAATCGAGACATTCTTATCCGCACCCTTGCACTGCTCTTTAGCTTTGCCTGGTTTGTGCGCTCGGGTGCTTCGCTTGGGACTGGAGCCCTTGCCGGAAACGAAGTGCTCTTGCAATTTGTAACGGTGGCAGCCTTTGTGCTCGACGGCTTTGCCTTTGTCGCCGAGAAAGAAATTGGCGAGGCCTTTGGCGCAAAGGACCATGCGCGCTTGCGCAGTGCGATGCGCATTACGACCGAGTTGGCTCTGGCCGTCGGTCTACTAATTTCGCTTACCTACTTCTTTGTCGGGCCTCTCATTATCTCTGCCGTAATTCTCGACCTTGAAGCGCAGAGCATCGCGCTGCAGTACATGCCCTACTGCGCACTCATTCCGCTCTTGGGGGTGCCTGCGTGGCAACTCGACGGCTTCTTCCTAGGAGCGACCCAAGGTGCTGCCTTGCGCACAGCAGCGGTGGTCTCCTCGCTAAGCTACGTACTCTTGGACATCGTTCTGCGAGGACAACTTGCAAACCACGGCGTGTGGCTGGCCTTTCTGGCGATGTACTTGTTTCGCGCGGGCGCTCTTGCCAGCTTTCTGCCATCCCTGCTTCGTGCCAGCAAGAAGTAGCAGTCTTTGCCACGAGTGGCTGCCAAGGTCACGTTACGAGCAGATCTGCATGCAGTCGATTCGAATGGTGTAGTCGGGGCTATCGAGGGCCGCTTCCGAAACGACTAAGGTGTAGGTTCCGGCATCGTTATTGGCCGATGAGACTTCGAGGGTAACGTCGCCACCAAAAGAAGAATTCTTACAGTCGATTTCCCGGCCGCTGCAATCGTTTTCGTCTAAGAGATATGCGGTGATCGTTCCCGGCGAACTCACCGTGACAGTGCAGTCTGCACTGCAGCCTGCACCTGGGCCCGGAATGTCGAGTTGGTAGATCATGTCTCGAAGCTCTTGGATGGCTGCGCTACATCCAAGCTCGGTGTCTTTGCATCGCGGCCCGTCAAGGACGCTGATGACAGCACTGTATCCGGCTGCCACCGCTTTAAATGCGTAGAGACCATCGGATGGCACCACCCAGTGAAAGGCGCGATCACTTTGGCCAGCGCCACCGCAGCTCGTGCTGGCATGATCGCCTGCGCCCGAAGTCGAGAGAGTCACCGGAAAGATCTGGTCTTCCAAGTCGCTATCCGGGCAAGCGACGCGGGCAATGTTCAGTTTGCCCACTGCCTTGGTCCCCAGCAAAGCCTTCCACGGCCACCACTAATGATCTTCTGGACCAACTCGGAGGCGGTCGCATCGGTGCTTAGGTTGTTGTTGCAGTTGAGTTCTTCGCCATCGCACTCGTTCTTCAGCGCGATGACCGTGTCAAATTCGGATCCGATGGTGTCGAAGACGTAGTAATCGGTTGCTGGTGCGCGCCAAGAAAAGAGCGTCTCGGTGGCGCTGGCGGTACTCCAGTGAATCATGGCTGGCTTCGCAGGAAAACCTAAGGGGTGCGAAACCATCGGGCATCGTAGGCTGGTCGTGGCGATAACCCAAGATGACAGGGCGGTGTGGCAGACTCTTCTCATGGCTACAGAAATTGAGACCTTGTGCGACGAAGTCCTGGCTGCTCGCAGCGCCAAAGAAGAACTCAAGAACCAGCTCGCAACTGCAGAGACGGCCTTGGGCGAAGTCGAGGACAAACTCGCAGCGCTCTTAGCAACCAGTGATGAGAAAATCACGCATGCGGGATTCTCGTTTACCTCGGCTGCGAAGGTGAGCTGGAAAACGCTGACCAAGGGTAAAGAGCAACTCCTAACTCTTCTTAAAGAAGGCGCGCCAGAACTTGTCAAAGAGACCGTAAACGCCGCCTCGCTAAACTCGTACCTCAAGAAGAACGAAGCTGCGCTCGACGACTCAAATCCGAGTTGGTGGGAGTCGGCCAAAGAGTGCATGGAACGCAAAGAGACCCAGTCTCTCTCGGTCCGCAAGAAGCCTAAAAAGAAGTAACGCTTTGGGCGTATTGGGCCCGGCGGCGGCGAAGGCGAATTGCTGATTTGGTCGTTTGCCGTTGCGGTGCCCGCCGATTGGATATACGTACGTACCAATCATGAGAATCTCTGCGCTTGCGTTATTTCTGTCTCTTGCCGTCGCACCTGCGTGCATTGTCGAGGGCGACTCGTCGTTTACGGTGGCAAACGAGAGCGATTACGTGCTGCTAGAGGTGAATCTGGCCCCCGAGGGCTCATTCTCCTGGGGCCAAAATCTGCTTGGCCGCGACGTGCTCTACCCGGGTGAGGCCATCACAGTTGATTTTATCAGCTGCGATTACTACGACGCCCGTGTGATTGACGACACCAATTTGGAGTGCGTGATCGAAGGTCTTGATCTGTGTTTTGACGATGCTCTTTGGGTGATTGACAACCTCACTCTCGACATCTGCGCCTTTGGCGTCGCAGAGCGCTAGCTCCGCCAGGAATCCCATGGCCCACAACGTTCGTCACCGTTCTCTGCAAGCAGCCGTCGTTCCTACGCGAGGCCGCTTTGCGAAACGCCTTGTTGTTGTATTGTAACGCTCTCGCTGGGTGTCGCGGCACTGGTGGGTGCGGCGTGTGGTCCGGCCTTTGTCTCTGGCGGATTTGATTCAGCCACCGGCTCCCTCGTATCAGAACATTTACTACGAAGGTCGGGATTGCTATGTCTGGGTTGAAGGCCGCTACGATTGGACAGGCTCAGATTGGCAATTGCGACCTGGAGCTTGGGCCGACAACAATGGCAGCGCGGGCACTGGAGCCAACCTCGCACTACACCGTATCCAGGCCGTCGCCGGTAAGGTTTCGAGCTTGTGTCGTTGCAGTGTGCAGGGATAAGATAAAGTCTTATGTCACCAAACCGTCTTTGATGACGATTTGAGCGTCTCTTGTACATGCACAAAGGAGCTTTGCTGGGAGAGCGCAACAGCCGCCGATGGTCGCGCGATCGAGGTACGCTAGCCTGGTTGCTGGGTCGCTGGTATTCCTGCGATGGAGTACGCTAAGCTGCAGAATGAAGTTGGCGGCAGGCGAGCGAATTGCAACCATTATCCAGCGTGCCTGCTGGGTGGGGATTATGGCTCATGCGGCCTTTATTCCGCTCTTCGCTTGGCTGGGATACCGCGAACTCGCCGTCTTTAACGTAGCCAGCACCGCTGTTTGGGGGGCTGCGAGTATTTTAAACGCGCGCGGCCACAGCACCACAAGCATGTGGCTCATCGTGGCGGAGGTCATGGCACACGGAAGCATGGCTGTGATCTTCCTGGGCTCGGGCACAGGCTTCGAGTACTACCTAATTCCACTCATTCCCTTTGTGATGTTCAACGAGCGGCTCTCCACTCGTGTCATCGTGATCTCAAGTTTCGCGATCGTTGCCAATTGTATGCTGCTCATGGCCTTTGGCGAGGGCACCACGCTTGCACGGGAGATACTGCGTCCTATCCAGATCATCAACGTGGGCATTCCCATGCTGGTTCTCGGGCTGGTGAGCTACAACTTTCGCTTGGTTTCGATCAGCGTAGAACGACGTTTGCGATCGGCCGCGCAAACCGACGTGCTAACAGAGTTGCCAAACCGCCGCAGGATTGCCGAGCGCTTGCGCGAAGAGAAAGCTCGCACAGAACGAACCAAGGCAGTCTTCTCGGTGGTTCTCGCCGACATCGACAACTTCAAGCGAATCAATGATACCTACGGCCATGACATCGGTGATAGCGTTCTTGTGGCCACTGCACGATGCCTTAGAAAAAGTCTTCGCGACTGCGATCTTGTCGGGCGATGGGGCGGCGAAGAGTTTGTGATGGTGTTGCCGGAGACCAAACTTAGCGACGCAGGGCTGGCAATCGAACGGCTTCGTGTTGCGGTCGCTAAGGGACTAAGCGCAGTTCCCGGTTGTGATAACCCAGTTACCCTGACGTTTGGTATCGCGCCATTCGTGGATGGCGCGAGTATTGACGAGTGTCTTAGGTCTGCCGATGATGCGATGTATCGCGGCAAAGCCTCTGGTCGAAACTGCGTGGTGTTGGCGGCGACCTAGAACGCGCCGAGCGAACGCAGCCAGCGCATTCGCAGCCGAGCGCATTCGCAGCCAGCGCATTCGCAGGTGCATCATCTACTTGCGCAGACTGTCTCGAATCTCCTTAAGAAGCTCAAGTTGCGCATCAACTTCTGGTGGCGCCTCAGGTTCCTTAGGTTTGCGATCCTGGTACATCTGGTAGGGCTTGACCACAAAGAAGTAGACACCGAAGCCGAGGGAAACGAACGCCACAACCGCGGTTACAAAGCTACCCCACTGCACAACGGAGCCGTTGATCGTCACGGAGAGATGATCGAAGGAGGGTTTGCCAAAGAGGATGCCGACAAGCGGCATAATCATGTGCTTGACCATGGCGGAAACCAGGTCTTTGAGCGCCAGCGCCATAACCAAACCGACAGCCATGTCGATAAGGGTGGGGCGCATAATAAATTCTTTGAAGCCTTTCATGTCTAGCCACACTACACACAGTCTCTACGAACGCACAGGTATGACCTGGTTACTTCTCGGGTGCCGCTAGCTAGCGGGCGCACGGCGACGCCTTCGCCGCGGGCGAAGGGAGCGCCTCGCGAGTTTGGCGCGCGCCACGAACGGCGCGCAGCCAAGCTCTTAGCGAGCCACCGAGATGTAGTCGAGGCGCAGCAGGATGTCTTCGACGTTCGCTAGCAAGAGTCCTTCGCTGCCGTCGATGGATAGGGTCTCTGCTGGAATGAAGAGGGCGTACTCGCCGTAGAGCCCGCGCCCAGCAAGCTCTTGACTGTCGCCATCGGCAAAGCTTTCGCTCTCGAGTTCTGCTCGACTTACGTTGAGGCGCGCTTGAATCCTGGCGTTGCTATAGCCTCGTGTCTCGTCGATGGTGCTGGCATCGGGAATCGGTACTGCGGGAATTGCTGAGTCGGCAAATGCCAGCGGATCGAGAAAGAGGTTTCGGGCCGGCCGAGTCGAGGCGAATTGCAAATCGCTACCGTCGGGCCCTGCGGTGCCACACCACTGGCTAAAGAAGGTATTACGCTTCTTAAGAGTAACTCTGGTGAGCGAGGTATCGCTTGTGTGCAAGGTCTCGCCGACTAGCGAAGCATTGACCGACCACAAACGCTCAGCACAGTCGCTGCCAGAGAGAATCGGAATCCCTAGACCTTGACCAAGTTCAAAGCGGGACAGCGGCGCGATGGTGAAGGGAATCTCTTGGCCGAGGTAGCTGCCATCGTCGCTGTAGACCGCGAAATGGTCCGCATTGACCAAGAGCCTAAATCGATCCTTCTCGCTTAGGTCGTAGTAGCCCGCGGGAAACTCCGAGCGGTCTCCAAGTTGGAGAAGTTGCGCGCGAAGACTTACGACTTGCACAAGCTCGCTTGGACTAGAACCACCAACGGTGCCTGTGGCCGTGAAGCTTCGCAGCCTATCCATAACGGCGAGTAGTTCGGTGGGGGTGTTGGCCGCCAAGGTATTTGCCTTCTCGACCGAGGAGAATTGATATTCGTACTCAGAGGCCAAGACTGCGAGATAGACGGCGCGTTTGGATTGTCGGAGCAGCGAGTCGTAGTCGCTGATGTTCTCGTCTAGCCAGTAGTTTCCTGCGATCGCCGGCAGCCTTAAGTCGCGAACCGAGGCCAAGGTTGCCCGGCCTTCGTCAACGAGTCGGCGCAAGTCGCGCTTGGCGTTGTTCATTTCTACGGCGGTACGCGTTAGATCGATTTGTACCTGTTGCACCTGGAGCGCGACGGTACGCGCACCAACCAAGTGCAGCTCGGCGTCGTTAAAGCAAACTGCCTCTGCGGTGTTGGCGTCGATATTCGCGACGGCAGCTTGATGGCGGCGATCGGCTTCTTCCATTTTAAAGGCGAGGGTATCGGAAGCCGACTTGAGACCAGCTTCGGCAAATGCGGCGGCGGCGGATGCACCTCCCGAGAGCAGAGCACCGTCTGAGCCATCTTTGGTCGCTGCCGCAAAGTTCGCGGCGATGTCCATGGCGAGCTTGGCCTTGCCAAGTTCACTCATCGTATCGTTGTGGCGAGTGAGCGCCTCGGCTTTTTGGTCGTTGGCTTTCTGCGTAATGATGCAGGTGCGCATGGCAATGTCGTAGGACTCGGTAAACTCGGCCAACTCACTGCGCGCGATTTCGATTTCCTGCTGCGCGGAGCGGAGGCCCAATGCCATCTCGCCAAGACTGCCTTGATAACAAGCAGGGTCGAGGTTTTGGTCGGCTTGGGTGAGAGGCGTGCACGTTCCCGCAGAGCAGCGCGCTCCTACGGGGCAATCCTGCGCAGTGGTGCACGTGCCAACCTGGGTGCCAGGCCGTAGGCTATCGGTCCGCGAGCGAAGGTTTTCACAGCCAGACTCGATGCGTGAGAGGAGCGCTGCACTGGCGCCACTTGGCAAGTTGCCAGTTGGCTTGAGGTCACTCGGTACGATGGTAAAGCGCGTATTTCCCCAGTGCACCGTGGCCTGAATTTGCGATCCGTTAACGGCGGCACCTTCAATCGTGAGCGGCGGAGGCGTTGTGGGCATAGCGTCAGCAAGCGCGTCGATTTCTCGATCGCCGGAGGTGAAACTATGTCCAAAGGCAACGCGATTTTGCGCCAAGATGCACACCGCATAGCCGAGTCGGCCTGCATCGAGATACCCAACTTGCTCGTCGAGACTGGGCCGACATGTGCTGCTGAGGTAGCACGTTTCCGCGTCAATATTGGGCACCGCATCGAGAACGGTTCCGGTTTCCCATGTGGGGTCGCCGCACAAACTGACGATCGGCTCTCCATAACTATCGGCAACCGCGTTGATACGTCGGTCTTGCGCCAGATCTTGAAACTCGGCATTGAGGTCGCGCTGCAGCGTTTGCACATAGGACTGGCGCGCGGAGGCGAGCGCAGCCTCGGAACGCGAGACCATGGCAGGCGCTACGGCAGTGCTGCTCCCGGGTTCTCCCAACAGAAAATCACTTAGAGCTGAGAATCGATCCAAGGCGCCCTCTTGATCGCCAATGCGGTACAAAGGCAAGTCGCCATCTTCAATTCCCAAGGGGTTTTTGCCATTCGAAGCCCGGTCGTATTGTGCATAGACATCGATGACAGCGGATATCGCGTCGCTCTGGGCGCTATCCCATTCGGCTTGCCAATCGGGTTCTCCGACGGTGCGCGTAGTGCTGTAGTGCGCATTGGCGAGAGCCATGGTTGGAAGTGCCTGGCGCAGCGAAGCGGAAAACTCCGAATCGACATCGGCTAAGTTGCCTCTGGCGTACTGCACATCGACCAAGAGCGATTCGAGTACCCGCAGCTGTGTGCTTTGCGTGCGCAGCATTTCGACAGAGATCCCGACGTTTTGGTTCTCGGTTCGCGCGACGTTGAGCGAGGTTGCCAGCGACGGAAAGAGTCGCAGGCGATAGTCGGGCTGGGCCAAGACCTCAGGCGGTGCCGCCGTTAAGGGCACGGCCACTCGCGGGTGCAGGAGGAGCGCTGCGGAGTTGCGCGAGGACGAGAGCGCGTCCAGCACAGAATAGGTTTGCGATGCCTGCGATGCTTGATCGACGATCTTATTGAGACGATTGATCTTCTCGGCTTCTTGGACCGTAAAGGTCGCCGCTCCGAGCCACTGCTGCAGCTGACGATGCGCAAGCGAGGTGCCGATTAGGGAGGCACTCACAGAGGTTCCAAATGCGCGCGCGCGGTCGGCGGCGAGCCCTTCGCTGGTGGCAAGTAGAGCCCGGCCAACATCGAGACAGCCGGCGGACGCCCCATCCACTCCGGTCGCAAAGCGCTCGAGGTCAGTCATGCAGCTTTCGACGACATCGTCGACCGCAAGTACCGTTTGCCGCAACACCTGATAGACCTGTTGGTCGACGGCGCCATTGCACATCAAGTCACTTGTCTGCCCGGCGGTTGAGACATCTCCCGAAATCCCCTGTTCTACGTTTAGACCATTGTTGCAGGCTGCAGCTTGAGCTCGCGCCGCCGGCGTTGCGCCCAGACTTCCAATGCGCAGGGCAGCATCCGCTTCGATGGCAAAGGCAGTTTCAGATAAATTCTGAATGGACTCGCTGGCGCTTAGCCCTGCGTTTGCGGTCCATGGGGTTGGCAGCGCGGGTGCGCTGTCGTCGGCTGCGAGATCACTCTCGCGCGTAAGATTGATTTGCCAGCGCAAAAACGGCTCGCTATCGCGTTGCGTGGACCCGAGGTAGTACAGACGCATCTCTCCTTCGAGCCGTTCGCCAAGGCAGCGCCACTCTTCGCTTTCCGGGCCTACGCCAATCTCCAGTGCGCCGTCCGGGCCAACGCCACTTAGCAGCTCTGTCGAGACGAGGTCGATGGTTCGAGAAGCTCCTTGCAAGAGCGTGTCGCCAATTGCTCCCGACTCACCAAAGAGAATGCCGCGCTCGTCGCGAAAGACAACGCGTTGGCTGCCAGCGCCAACGTAGACCTTGGCAGTAAGAGGAACGCGGAGCTCATCCACCGCACCTTGAAGCGGCTCGACAATCGTTCGCCCGCGAACGCCTTGGCCGGTGATGCGCGCAGTTCCGGTGTACAGGCCAGGAGGCACGCTTGCGCATGCCGGTGGGTCTGCTGCCAACACATTGTCCACGAGGGAAACGTTTACCGAGCGAAAGCCCTGGCCTGAGAAAATTCGCACCTGGGCGCTCTCGAGCCCTGTGGGCACACCATCTTTTAGGCGAACGGCGACGCGCCTGGGAAGTGGATCGTCGGGCTCAAGACTTGCGAGCAAGCAGGACGTTGCAAAGTCGCCACCGTTGCAACTTACTTCGAGCACGTCATCGGCGACCGCTCGAATCGGACCAGTAGACCGCTCGTCGCCGCGAAGATAAAGACGCCCATCGGTTTCGCCCGAGACGCTGAGAGCGCTTGGCTCGATGCGAACTGGGCCAATGGCAGCGCCGGCAACTCGCGGTATTCCTGGCTCTTCGACGCAGCGTCCAAAGGCATCACACGAGCCTGTGTCGCAGTCGCCATCGCTTGCGCACGCCGCAGTGCACAAGCCGAGGTCACAGTGCGCGCCGCATGGACAATCTTCGTCGAGAAGACAACTCGACTCGTCGCCCAGAAGGGCACTATCGGCTTCGCAGCTCACCTCAACGGCGGTGCTGGTGCTTTTGTCATCGCCTCCACATGCACACGCGATGAAAGCAGTTAGGAGCAGGCTAAATTTTTGTATGTTCATAACTTCCTAAAGTGAGACGCAATCCACGGAATCGATACTGCTGCCAATGGCGCCATCGGGGGTCGTTGCCTGAGTGCCTCCGGGTCCACCGGCGCCAGCTGCGATTTCAGTGTTGTCGATGATGGGCGTTGAATCATGGCAATAGGCGCCAAAGGAGCTGCCGCCCGCGGAGTTGCCACCGAGCCCTCCGTTCGCGCCGCCGCCGCCAGCTCCGCCGAAACCTGAACGCTGCCCAGAGTCGAAAAACGCTTGGTTAAAGCCTGGACCGCCAACACCGCCCACCACGCCAGCGCCAGCGCCACCACCCGCGGCACCTGGTCCGCCCGATCCCGCAACAATCGAACCTCCAATGATCTGCATGCCCGAGCTATCGACCATGAAAATGCCAAAGGAGTTGCCGCCCGGTGTGCCTGCGCCGCCGCCGCCGCCGCCGCAACCTCCTGCGCCACCACCGCCGCCGCCGCCACCGTACTTGCAGCTTCCGGATCCGTTATCGGTGGCATGGCCGCCGCCGCCGCCGCCGCCGCCATGACCATTTTCGCCAGGCCCGCCAGGCGTAGCGTTGGCTTCAGCAATCCAGAACTCTCCGAGCACGGTGCCACCTGGAGTTCCCGGTGCACCACTTAGGCCGACGATGGTTGCGTTGGCACCCGAGTTGGCCGAGGTTGCGATACTGGGAATGAAGGGATTGGCGCCGCTGCCTGCAAAGCCGCCGCCTTGCCCAAGAACTGCGCCAGCAGTTCCGCCCGCGCCCCTGGTGGTTGTCGATGCAGATCCGCCTCCACCACCGCCACCAGCCCGAGTGCTGCCATCGAAGCAAATGGTTCCGGGAGCCGCGGCGCCGGCATTCGTAAGGCCACCATCGACGCAAAAGGAGCCAATGAAGGACGGCTGAGCACCGGTGCCGCCGTTCATAAGGGCATCGTTGCGCGGCCCATTGCCACCTGTAGCTCCAGCAATGGCAGGGCCACCGCGGCCCGCCTGAATCTCCACGTTGACTAGGCTCAGACCTGGCGACGAGGCGATGTGAGCACCGTAGTTGTCGGGGCCGAAGTTAACCGGGGTGAGTAAATCGGCTGTGATGATTTGAATGTTCTCGATGACAGTTGGCAGTGTGATGTCGCTTGCCCGAAGCCCGATGAGGCGCACAGGAAACTGCGGGTCTGTGGGAAACTCGCGTGCCGACTCAGGCACGTTCCAGACCGGTACTTCGGCGAGGCTGCGCGCAAAGTCTGGAGCGCTGGTGTACCCGCCGTGCAGCGAGACTCCATTAACCACGACCAAAGGTTCGGTAAATATGGGCGAGCCGCCAATGACAATGCCCTCGGCGTTGCGAAGATCCGCTGCTTCGAATGCGTTGGCGAGCACCACAAATGGCTGCGCGCGAGAGCCATCAGAATTTCCCCCAGCATAGTCGGCGTCGAAAAAGATAAAGCTAGCCAGACTCGACTCGGAACACTCGGCGGCGCTCGAATCAATGCCGGCTACCGAGATGTCATCACAAACAAATGCATCGGCGTCGGTATCGCACGTCTCAATTCCCAGGTTGCAGGTTCCGCACGAGCGCCCTGCATTGGCGGTGCATTGATTGGCAAAGACCATGTCCCCATCAACAAGCGATGGCTGTGGATCGCAAACCTCGGGCGTGCACACAGTCGTTCCGCACGAGCGAAGATCGTCGGGTTGACAATCACCAGTGTTGCACTCGCAAGCGACTTCACCGCAGCGAATCGGCTCGTAGACGCACGCTCCCGCGCTGCACGAGGTCGCGGTCATGCAGGGCATGCTCGGGCAGTCCGCAACGGCTTCGGGCCCAGAACACTCACAGTCGTCGAGACAAGTGAGCATGCCACCGCAGCCATCGGCAACGATGCCGCAGCCGCCAGTATCCCCGCAGGCAAGAGGGGTGCAAACCGCCTCTTCCCCTGTGCCGCCCGCATCGGGGCTGCTTTGCGATTTTCCACCGCAGGCAGCCAACACAACAATGATGAGTACGAAGCCTCGTCGAATTTGATGCACGCTAAATCGTAACATCGCTACGGCTCAGCTTCGCATCGCGCCGCGTTTTTTGCGCGTTGGGCATGTCGCGCGTTGGGCATGTCGCGCGTTGGGC
>TARA_R110002096_G_scaffold379_12_pt1 | contig 26771 bp, 19 predicted proteins | sample TARA_R110002096 | Tara Oceans TARA_R110002096 (sample SAMEA4397295) | marine metagenome | biome: Polar Biome; feature: [DCM] deep chlorophyll maximum layer (ENVO:01000326); material: water (ENVO:00002006), including particulate matter (ENVO:01000060) such as... | depth 35 m
TGCGCTATGCCATACAGCTTTAGTGCTTTCAACTGCTCATTGACCTGATTCATTACGCCACCGCCGATGTTGTTAAGAGCTGGTTATAACGCTGGCAATTTGCTTGCGGTGGAGTTTTTAGTACTGGGTACTGAATAACGTCAATGCCGGCCGTTTCATCGGGCTCTATCAAACGATGAACCAGATTAATAATGGCCGACAGCTGAGTCGTTTTAGCCTCTATGGCGCACTCACAAGCGATGCTAATGGTGTCTACATCATGGTCCTGCATGAGCTGTAATAACTCAACAAAGTCACGGTCACCTTTGTCTCGCTTTAAGTAACTATCTTTAATGGCGATGATGGGCTTAGGTAAATCCCAATCCTCAAACGGTGCACCATCACGCAGTGCCCCTGGTTTTTGCTTGAGCAGTGGTACGTAGTGCCACGGTTCAAAATGATAGCGGTGCTTTTTAAAGCTACGCTGATGCTCAGCGATCACTTGCTGGTCGACTATCATTAGCAATTTATAAGCATAAACACGCAATGATATGCGCTGCTTGGCGTATTCACATGGGACACTATATTGATTGGTATCGTATTGCACTAAGCAGGTAGAGCTTACTCGAACGGTCTTTTCAACATAACCATCAAACGGCTTACCTAACCGGTTCAGTGCTAACCGTTCTTGTTCAAAGCTAACATCAATGGTTTGATCTTTATGCTGAGGGTGTAGCTTTTCCCTAATTCATGACAACATGCTAATAAATGTGTGTTTAATGACGCTAAATCATCAAAGCTCAATTGTGGTGTAAACAATTGTCTACGTATCACATGCACTTGATTTTCAACTTGCCCTTTCTCCCAACCTGAGGCGGGGGTACAAGCGACGGGCTTAATCAAGTAATGATTCATTAAGGCTAAAAAACGAGGGTGAAAGTCACGCTCTTTGCCTTTACCAATTTTAACGACCATTGTTTTAGGATTATCGATTAACACACGATTAGGCGCACCTTGATAGAAAACCAGCGCTTGGGCAAAAGCATCAAGTAGTATCTCTTGAGTTTCACGAGGATAGGCTACGATAAAGGGCTTACGACTATGTGACAGCCTAAAATGCGCCACTTTAACCTTCGTCTCAACACCATCAATCATGACCAATTCAAGACTCCAATCAAACTGCATGGCGTCGCCTGCTTTAAAGATTAAAGGGACAAAGGCATCTGTCAACGATAGCTGTGCCGTTTTGAGCTTTTTAATAAAGCGGCATACTGGTGAGTAAGAACCTAAATAACCTTCTTGCGCTAATTGTTCATACAGTTTTTGTGCGGTACGACGCTCACGCTTAGGGCGTTTAAGGTCAAACTCAAACCATTGCATTAATTGACCTTCAAAGCCTTTTAATCGTGGGCTGAAATTAGGTGCAGACCGTTTGTATTTTGGTGGCTGATCATCACGACAGTATTTACGTACGGTGTTTCTTGACAGACCGGTTTGTTTTGCAACGGATCGAATGCTTTCGTTATTGACTAAAATGCGTCGATGCACTTTCATGGCTGTTTCCATTAATATCACCTATTAGATTCTCCAAGCTAAAGCTTGGTATTAAACTACAAAATAGGTGGGTCAATATTCGATGCCGATTAACCCCTAAAGTGGGTCAGTTTTGCATGCTTATTAACAGCGATAGACTACATTGATAGTTTGTCACGCAATTATGTTTCTTCTGATAGTGAAATAGGTGTGTATACACCGGCAATGAAAAGTGAATTAGAGAAGGTTTCAACGATTATGGTGTTGGGGGTGTTACGTAAAATGTTTGAAGCTGAAGCGGAAAGCCGAGATATAAGGTTGCGATTTTTTACGGCGGACCACTTGATGTTAGTTGATCCCTTAGCGATGATGCGAATTATGTCAAACTTAATTAGTAATGCTTTAAACCATTCGAACGGAAGCAAAATATTAATTGGTTTTCGTTGTAAGGGGGGTAGCCTTATATTCCAAGTGCATGATAACGGCTTGGGTATTTCACAAGTGAAGAAGACAAGGCTGATGTATTGGGGTGAGAAGGGAAAAGAATCTACGGGTGACGGGTTAGGGTTGAATATCGCTCAAGAACTATGCGAAGCCCAAGGTATGCAGTTTGATCTATGCTCACAACAAGGCGCGGGTACATCAGTGTTTGTAGTAATGAAAAAATCAACTGATGTGCAATAAATTGTTTAGTTAAGTATGGAATGAATTAATATTTTACGGATAAATAGACAAAAATGGGGTGTTCACCCCATGCCCATAACGTAGAAGAAATAAGTATAATTTTAAAAACAAAATGGATTACAAGGGGAAGATTAAATGAATAACAAATTACCTAAAAGAAAACGGCCCAATAATTTAGCTATATTAATCTTTATTTTTAGTGTGCTTACTTTAAATGCTCAAGCCAATTCGTTGGGTATTCCAGGTGTTCCACAAATCCCCCAAATACCGGCTTTTTTACCGATGGCAATGGATGTGCCAATGGGTAAAAAGCTACCAATTGATGGTGAGTGGATGATTAATGATATTCGAAAAAGAATTCGAATTGAAGGAGGTAGGGCATATGCGGTTGATTCTTGGGTGCACTTATTTGTTCTGAAAATTGGACCAATGATGGTGGTTTCGCAGGATTGGCAAAGGATAAAGTCGGGCGAGTATAAAGGCCAAGATTTGCCTTTAGCGGGGCCCTTTACAGCAACATTAGCACCCAGTGGTAATTTAAATGTGAGTGTTCAGGGCATGCTTGGTCCAGTTAATTTGACGCTTTCACCAGTGCGCGTTGATAGTCAAAGTAAGTTCGAAAGGGAAAAGAGAGGAGGTAGGGACAGTGTAAATGACGATTCGTATTCCGATGAAGATGATAGCGATATGGGTGAAGAGGAATACGACGACGAAGAAAACTATAACGAGGAAGAAGAGTATTACGATGACGAAGAGTACAGTGAAGGTGATGAAGAAGAGTATTACGATGACGAGGAATACGACGATGATGAAGAGGAGTATGAGGAAGAAGCTGCACCTACTAAAGTAAAAGCAAAAAGGTATAAAAAAGCAAAAAAAGGTTGTGAAGGTAAACAAGTTTACCGTTCGGGTACACGTTGCTACGCCTGCCCAAAAGGTTATAAAAGAACCAGTCTAACGCGTAAAATGACGCACCCTGAAGCATGTAAAAAACGAGGGTTAGGGCTCAATAAAGAAAAAACGTCGGCAAAATATGTGTGGGGAGCAAATGGGTGCCCTAAGCATCAATTTAAGCATAAAGGGTATTGTATGAAATGCCCTAAAGGGACAAAACGTATTCATGTGGCGGGTATAGATACAGGCAAATGCCGTATTCAGTAATACAGTAAACAAGCAGATAGCTAAATTTAAGAAGGAATAATGATGATGGGTTTAAGACAAGGTATAAGCTGTAAAAAGTTAGGTATGTTGATGTTGTTACTGTTTGCATCAGTATATGCAAATGCAGAGACAGTTGTTTACGGTTTTGATGGCACGGGTAAAAATTTCCAACAGGGTGATACAACGAATGTATATCGCTTTTTAGATGCGCGTGTTCCATATGGTGATGTTGTTTATGTAAATGGAGTGGGTTCTGGATACAAAAAGTGGAAGATTATAAAATGGGATATTGTCTCACCCCTAGACTGGGCGGGGTTCGCGGGTGGGGCGGGTAAAAAAAAGGCCCTTGAAACCATGTATAAAGAATTAGTGAAAAACTTTAAAAATGGCAAGACGGGTATCGTTATTGTTGGTTTTAGCCGAGGCGCGGCCTTATCGCGTCAGTTTGCACATTTAATCCAACGCCGCGGGGACCCGAAACAGTATAAAAAAGGTGAAAAGCCTAAAGGCAAATCACCAAAGATTAAATTTATGGGGTTGTTCGATACAGTGTATTCATTTGGGGTGGCCGCGGGTAAGCATGATTTGGGTTTTAGTAAATGGATTCCATCCAATGTAAAAGCGGTTGCGCATGCTACGGCAAAGCTAGAAAAGCGAAATACCTTTGATTTATGGTCTATTTTTTCAGATAAAGAAGATCGTGGAACAGCTGCAACAACGAACGACGACGGAACACCTGGTGAACCGGGTGAAGCTGGAACAACTGGGTCAAGATCAAAGAATAATTATCGTACTGAACGAGAGTTTGCCGGTGGGCATAATGATGTGGGTGGTGTGGCGAATAATAAACCTGCTTATCAAGCGCTTAAATGGGTGGTTGAAGAAGCTAGAGCTGCAGGTGTGCAGCTTAACTTGCCAAGCGAGGGTGATTTTGATATGGATGGAAAGACCCATCCGAAAGGGAAGGGTAAAAGACAAATTTACTTTCCTAAAATTGAAGCTATAAAGTACAAAAAAGCTAAAAGAGGCTGTGAGGGTAAACAAGTTTATCGTTCAGGAACAAAATGTTATGAATGCCCCGCAGGCTATAAGCGTAAAAGTCTAACGCGTAAGATGACACACCCTGAAGCATGTGAAAAAAGAGGCATGGGCTTTAATAAGAAGAAAAAATCGGCAAAATATGTGTGGGGAGCAAATGGTTGTCCTAAGCATCAATTTAAGCACAAAGGCTATTGTAAAAAGTGCCCTAAAGGTACAAAACGGATTCACGTGGCAGGTATGGATACAGGCACTTGTAAGCTCAGAGACTAACTTCGGGCTTTAAAGTTAAGAGACAGTTCCAATAAAAATGGTGGCTTTGGCCGCCATTTTTTTAAATGATGGTTTTAACATTCTTTTTGCCACACAGAAAAAGGAGTTCAGCAAATAAGTTTAAGGTTAGTCTAACTAACCTAATTGGGTTAAAAAAAGTTTCTCAATATCTTTGCCGGCCATCGTTATGTAGAATAACTCGTATTTCTAATACATTGTCCAATATGGCTGAGTTACCATGTGACCATCCACGAAGTACGTGGTTTGGTCGGTCAGTCTCTCCAAGCTGTTTTTCTTGAAATCGATGCGTCAAGCCATGCCACACGATGTGAAAAACCTCTCTTTTCCGTGAGTTTTAACCCGCCTATTGGTGCGGAGGTGACCCACGATCAATTCGAAAAAGCGTTCAATCAACTTGAACAAAAACTTGGGCTTGTGGATCAGCCCCGCATCGTTGTTTTTCACGAAAAAGAAGCACGTCGTCATGCCCACGTGGTGTGGTCGCGTATCGACATCGATAAAAGTAAAGCCATTCACATGTCGCACTTTAAAACCAAATGCACTGATATTAGTCGCGCCCTTTATTTGGAGCATGGTTGGGAGCTACCAAAAGGCCTTGAGAGAAAACAAGACCGTGACCCTTTTCAGGTGTCCATTGCAGAATGGCAGGCAATGAAGCGTAAGGATATTGATCCACGGGATATCAAACAATTATCACAAGATTCGTGGCAAAGCTCAGATAACCTTTCTAGCTTCAAATTGGCATTAGAGGAACGGAATCTGTTTTTGGCGCGGGGTGACAAGCGTGGTTTTGTGGTTTTAGACCATCAACACAATGTTTACTCCCTGTCTCGTGTTGGGGGATAAAGACAAAAGAGCTAAAGGCACGCCTTGGCGCACCTGATCAGCTTGACGGTATTGAGAAAGTATCAGGCTATATTCGCCAATCAATGACCAAAGAAGTATTGGTGCGCATTGAGACGCTGAAGGCGAGGCATAAAACAGAGTCTCAACCCCTTGAAGATAAAAAGGCGCATCTTGTCTTTAGCCAGCGAGCCGAGCGGCGTGAGTTGTCAGACGAACAGCGAGTTAAACGACACCTTTTGATTAAAAGTGGTCGTGATAAATTCCGACGTGGTGTGCGAGGTATCTTTGATAGAGTCTCAGGGCGACATAAAAGACTAACGCTGATTAACCGAAAAGAGGGGGAGCTGTTAAAGGCGCGCCAGATGGAAAGCCGTGAAAAACTGATCTTTCGGCAAAATAATGAGCGATCTGAATTACAAAAGAGCGTTGTTGCTCTAAGGCATCAACAGCGTCAGGAGAGAACGCTATTGGCTAAACGTGTACATGAGTATCGCCAAAGTGAAGTGCAGCGAGTTAAGCGCTCAACTGATCTTGATCAATGGACTAAGGCTCGTAATATCTCGAAAGACTTTGAAAAAGTTTCATCGGAGAAAGGTCGTTCAACCGATGCGCCTAAAAAGCCATCGAGAGATAAGCCCGCTCGTCAAAGAACGAGACGCCGAGATTTGGAGTGATAACTGGTACTTAAATGCTGTTTGCCGTTGCCAGCTCCTCAATTTTCCCATATCCTCCCAATAGTCTAAACGTGGGTTATGCTATGAGTGATGAAATCTTGACCTTAAAAGAGGTAGCCGTGTACCTGAAGTTAGCGGAAAAGACAGCTTACCGCTTGGCTTCAGAGGGGAAGCTGCCGGGTTTCAAAGTGGGTGGAAGCTGGCGCTTTAAGAGAGAAGATGTTGAAAAATGGATTGAAGAACAGAAGGTTAAAAAATGATCGAAAGTTGGTCTTGTGAGGTTAATTAAGTGGTGAGCACGTCAGAATATTCTCTAAGTTTCACAACTGGTGCTGCATTGATCCGTGAGTCAATTGTGGTTGCTGGGCTGTATGTAGAACTTCGTGATTGGTCTGCTGTGCGCTGTAAAGTTCTATCACAGAATGCTTTTCAGTCTCGCACCGAAAGCACCTTGAAAAAGCTATACGGTGAAGTATCGAGGAGACTCAAGCTTCTCACGGATGATCAGTTGCGGTTACTGGCAACAGGTTCTGAAGCGCAGGCAAAAGCACTAGTTTGGCTGGCGATCTGCCGACAGTACAAATTTATCCACGACTTCACCATTGAGGTTATCGTTCCACATTATGAGGCAGCGCGGTTTTTGTTGACTCATGATGATTATGATGCATTTTTTAATGGCAAAGCTGAGTGGCACGATAATCTAGATTCTGCTTCAAGGCAAACTAAGTCCAAGGCTCGACAAGTGTTTTTCAAAATGCTGAAAGAGTGTGGCCTTGTTGGTGATGGTAATGAATTGCAGCACCAAAAACTGGACGAGCAGTTAACCAAGATGATTAAAACATCATCACCAGATGAATTAAGACTCTATCTCGGCATTGGATGAGAGAGGCAATACTGAATTGAGATATAAAACGTAATGAAAACGCTAAAACACACAACGATAAACGCTAGAAACCTTCAAGAGTGCCAAGAGCATTTGTTGAAGGTGATCTCTAGTCGTGCGTTTTTGGGTAATGAGGGATTAAACAATGAAGTTCCTTTTCATATTTGTCCTTACGAGACATCTATCCAGAAAGACATTACTCAACTAGTAAAACAGCTTCAGAATGATCTAGAAGACAAGCAGATAAAAGTGCTTGAAATCAACCTTTACGACTTAGTAATTGAGCTACTTAAGCGTGAGGGGGACTGGGATTGGGTTTTGGAAAATGAGTCAACCATGACCCGAGAAAGACTTAAAGAAGAACTCCAAGGCATTCTTGATGTTGAAACAGTTATAACGCCAGAAATTGCGCTAAGAATGGGCGCTGACCAGTATGAGGTCATGTTGTTAACGGGTATAGGCGAAGTATTCCCGTATATTAGATCTCATAATGTTTTGAATAACTTGCAAAAAAAGGCAAAAGATAAGCCTACGTTGATGTTTTTTCCGGGTGAGTATCAGCATTCACTTGAGAGTGGTGCATCGCTGGTTCTATTTGGAAATCTACAAGATGACAAGTATTACAGAGCATTCAATATATTAGATCGAGCAGTGTAAGTCTCAGAGTGAATTGAAGGAACAAATATGCAATTAGAAAACCTATTCGTAAAAGCTGTAGACCGCCCCATAGAAGGCGTTATTAAGGCTGATGATGATGTGTCACTGTATATCGAACTTGATGAGTACGTTATAACCAACGAAGTGGCTAAGCGGCTCGATCTTTTCCTTGATGCATACCTTAATTACCAAGGCGCAAACGGCGTATGGGTATCTGGCTTCTTTGGTTCTGGTAAATCGCATTTACTAAAGATGCTTGCGCTGCTTTTAGAAAATAAACTGATAGAAGACATTGCTCCGCTGGACGTATTTCTAGAGAAACAGCCCCTCAATGAAGGGGGTATTTTTGCGAATGATTTAAAGCGTGCAGTGGCAATCCCTTCCGAAAGCATCTTGTTCAATATTGATCAAAAAGCGGATGTGATCAGCAAAACTGAGATTGATGCCCTTATAGCCGTTTTCGTAAAAGTTTTTGATGAACATTGCGGCTACTACGGGAAGCAAGCTTACATTGCCCAATTTGAGCGTGAATTGGATGCAGATGGGCACTTCGAGGCTTTCAAAGAGGCTTTCGAGAAAATAGGTGGCATGGATTGGGAGAAAGGTCGCGCAAGAGCCAAGCGCATGGCTGATGCAATTGATAGCGCTTATTCAGAAGTTTCAGGGCAAACTGTCGTTGGAATACTAGATAAATATCGTCAGGACTATCGTCTATCTATTGAGGATTTTGCAGATCAAATCAAAGCCTATATCGACAGCCGTGAGCCTGATTTCAGGTTGAATTTCTTTGTTGATGAGGTTGGCCAATACATTGCCGACAATGTAAAGCTCATGACCAATTTACAAACGGTTGCCGAAAGTTTGGCAACCAAGTGTAATGGTAAAGCATGGATCATTGTGACTGCTCAGGAGGATATGTCTTCCGTAGTGGGTGAAACAAGCAAGCAGCAGAGCAACGACTTCACCAAAATTCAAGCCCGCTTCAAAAACAGAATGAAGCTCACGAGCCAAGATGTGGCCGAGGTGATCCAGCTTCGTTTGCTTGAAAAGCGTGAGGAACATATTGAGCAACTCAGTGACCTCTATCACCAGCAAGAGAATAATTTCAAAACACTATTTGATTTTGCCGATGGCTCAGCGACCTACCGTAATTATCGAGACAATGAGCACTTTATTCAGTGCTATCCATTCGTTCCTTATCAGTTCACATTGTTTCAATCAGCCATACAAAACTTATCGGCGCACAACGCTTTTGAAGGCAAGCACAGTTCGGTGGGTGAGCGATCAATGCTTGGAGTCTTCCAGCAAGTGGCTATCGCGATAAAAGGACATAAGCTTGGTGAGCTAGCGACATTTGATTTAATGTTTGAAGGTATTCGAACAGCATTAAAAACAGCTACCCAGCAGTCAATCCTAAAAGCTGAACAGAATCTCGATAATCAATTCGCAGTTCGTCTGCTAAAAGCGCTATTCCTCATTAAATACGTTAAAGAGTTCAAACCAACGGTTAGAAACCTATGCGTCCTAATGCACGACAGCTTTGAGCGTGATATTCCTTCGCTCACGCTGCAAGTGGAGGAAGCGCTAAACCTGCTTGAGAAACAAACGTATATTCAAAGAAATGGCGATTACTTCGAATACCTAACGGATGAAGAGCAAGACGTAGAGCAAGAGATTAAAAATACCGAGGTAGACAATGTCGCCGTAGCTACCGAGCTTGAAAAGCTTATATATGATGGAGTTTTAAAAACACGAAAAATACGTTGGGATCAAAATGGTCAAGACTACCCCTTTACTAAGCGATTGGATGATAATTTAAGCGGTCGTGAATACGAACTGGCGATAAATGTAATTACCTCTTTCCATGATCATCGTGATTCTTTTGATAAACATAAGTCAGACACCGTATTTAATGACGAATTACGTATTGTGCTGCCAGAAAGCGAAAGATTAGTACGCGACCTTATCCTGTACAAACAAACAGAAAAATACGTTGCTCTCGAAACCAGAACGACCCAACAAGACAGCATAAAACGAATTCTAGCTGAAAAAGGTAGTCAAAATTCGGAGCGCTTAGATCAACTAAAAACATTAACGTCAAAGTTGGTCGGCACGGCGAAGTACTTCGTCGCAGGTCAAGAGCTTGAGCTAAGTGGAGAAGATGGCCAAGGCAAAATGATCAGAGCCTTTGGTGAGCTGATTAAACACACCTATCCAAATCTGAAAATGCTCCGTAGCGCCCAGTACAGCGAAGCACAAATTTCTGAGATTTTGACGCAAGCTGAACAAGGCTTGTTCGGTGAAGAAGCCCAATTACCAGAGCCTCAGCAAGAAATGCTCTCGTTCATTCAAAGTAATAGTCGTGGGGGCATCCGTACCACAGTAAAAACACTGTTACAAAAGTTTGAAAGCAAGCCCTACGGCTGGTCTTTCGCGGCGGTGCTTTGCACATTGGCACACTTGTGTGGCCGAGCAAAAGTCGAAGTGAGGGAGTCAACTAATTTACTAGATGATGCCGAGCTAGCCAGAGCGCTTAGGAATACAGCGTCCCACGGTAATTTAATCCTTGACCCACAGGTAGAATTTAATCAGTCACAAATTCGTAAGGTAAAGGAATTCTACAACGACTACTTTGAGAAAGTAGCACACGCTACAGAGGTGAAAGCTTTAGCTAAAGAGCTTCAAGAAGCCTTTACCGATCAAGCCATTGAGCTAGATAAGCGTTTAGCTCAAGCTTCCCACTATCCATTTTTGCGGGCACTTTCACCTATCGTTGTAGCATTGCAAGACCTTAAATCAAAGCCCTACACATGGTTTATGTCTGAATTAACCATGCAGGAAGATCAATGGTTTGACTACAAAGAGCAAACCGTCGATCCGATACTAAAGTTCATGAAAGGGGCTAGTAAAGATAGCTACGATGAAGCTCGCTCTTTGTTAGAGAACCAAAAACCTAATCTGGAATATGTCGAAGGCGATGAGCCTCAACGTTTGGCAGCAGCTTTAGTCGACCCTGCTATTTACAAGGGGGCAGCAATACAGCAGTTAAAAGCAGACGTCACATCGCTCCAACAGAAAATTGAATGTCAGGTTGAGGCAGAACGAGCAAATGCGCTTAAAGCCATTGAAAGCCTTAAGGCTAAGCTTGAGGGATTTGAAGAATACAAAAACTTAGATGGTAATAAACAGGCTCACTTATCCCAAGCCTTCGAAGAGGTTGTATCAAAAGTTAATGGCCAGTCATTGATAGCGATGATCCGTGATGAAGCTCGACGCTTTGAAGATCAACGGTATTCATTGTTAGTGCAGCAACTTATGGCGTGGAATCAGCCAGAGGAAGAAGAAAAAGACAAGCCTTCAGTACAGGATGAAGATAAGTCGGGGCAACTTGCACAAAAAACGAAAAATTTGGATGAAAAGTCCGAGGGTAAACCTGAGCCCGAAGAGCGGAAAAAGCCAGCAACCATCCCCGCTAAAAATGTCAGAGTGGATTTTCACAAACCTTGGTTGGCAAATGAAGCAGATGTGGAAGAGTATCTTTCTAAATATCGCGAAGCACTGTTAGAAGAAATTCATCAAGGAAAGAAGGTGCAATTATGATTAGTGAGTTACACTTTAAAAACTTTTCGGCCTTCAAAGAGCTTAAGTTCGAATTTTCACCAAAGATCAATATCATCATCGGTGAAAATAGTTGCGGTAAAACCCAAATACTGAAAAGCATCTATGCGCTCGCTAAAGACGATAAAAATAGTGCAGATAATCTTTTCAGGTTGTTTAAACCGCACAAACAAACGCTGGCATCGCTCTACCATCGATCTGGATCAGGTGATGCACAGCTATCGATAAAAGATTCTAACAGCCAGAGCTCTGAAATTTCTTTCGCTAATAATGCGCGAAATCAAATTGACGTCTCATCTTCAAGCGCTGAAGGTCAATGCTTATTAATTCCCACTAAGGAAATCCTGTCGCTGCTACCTGCAATCGAAAGCAATAAAGTCGACGACGAAGGGCTGAATGCGCTATTTGATGCCTCTGTCATCGATTTGTGCAGGCAAGTGCTGAAAGCACCTTCAAGCAACACCAACAAATTATTAAACAGTGATCCAAGAGCCGCCACGATTGCGCCCATGTTGGCTAAGGCCACCGGGGGTAAGTTTATAATTGACGGGGCTGACCACTATTTTGTTGCAGGACACTATCAAGATAAAAAACCGCAAGGCTTGTCCAAGTCCAAACAGGCGCAAGTGTATGCGGACTATACCGAATTAAAGTTTGAGAAGAACGAAGGAACAGAAACGTCGGTCACGATGACGGCTGAAGGCTATCGGAAAATTGGCTTATTACAGCGTTTATTGGAGAACGGAACCTTAACCCAGTCAGGGATCACAACTGTCTTGTGGGACGAACCCGAATCGAATATGAATCCAAGCCTCATAAAAATGCTGGTGGAGTGCCTATTAACGCTGTCCCGAAATGGCCAGCAGATAATTATAGCAACGCACAATTACGTGCTGCTCAAATGGTTTGATTTGCTGGTGAATTCACAACAAGGTGATCACATCATTTATCACGCGCTCTATCGTGACCAAAACAATGATATAAAAAGTGAGTCAAACAGTAATTACAAAATGCTTTCTGCGAATGCTATTGCAAATACTTATAGCGAATTGTATGACGCAGAAATAGAGCGATCACTTGGAGGTGCCAAGTGACGAAGTTAGTTGAAAACGATCTAGAGTTCGATTTTTCAGATGCCATATCGGCTATCCAGTTTGATGATGATAGTACTCATGGTAACAGCTCGATGAAGCGTGTGGACTTTATCGCCGAATATGAAGAGTGTTACCGATTTATAGAGGTTAAAGACCCCGACGTTCCCAATGCTGAAAATTGCGATGGTTTTTTAGAAAAATTCCAATCTGGAGTGCTGGTTTCAGGCTTGGCTGGCAAGTATAGAGACAGTATCCTGTTTCGAGTTCTCTCAAATAAAGCGGACAAATTTTTTGATTACATCGTGTTGTTATCGATGTCTTCTTTGGAGCCAGCATTGTTGTTAAATAAACAAGACGAGCTGCACCGCTCGATTCCCCATAACCATTCACAGTGGCATCTACCTTCTGCTAGAAGTTGCGTGATATTAAATCTAGAACAGTATAAGAATAAATTCGGCGAAACATCAGTTCGTCGACTTAGTGAAAGTGAGGCTTGATGGATATGTCAGAACAAAAAAAAATGGATACATCCAAACTTAAAAAATTCGCACAATTTGCCCGTAGAAGCCTTATTGAACAGGTAAGTAGTAAGCTCAATTTGGTGCTTAAAGAAGAGAGCTCAGTGCGTCGTGAGTTACCTAAAGTCGTCGCCAAGTTAGAGGCGGAGCTAAAAAGCAAAGGCAAAGAGCAACTAATCGAACAGGTCGCCTATATATGGTTTAACCGCTTTTGTGCGCTGCGGTTTATGGATGTGAATACCTATAACCGTATCGGTGTGCTTTCTCCTGCGGAAAGTCAATTTCAGCCAGAGATTTTGGCGGAGGCCAAAGCTGGCCATATTGATGAAGGCATTATGGTTGACGCGGCAAGAGCCAAGATATTTGGTTTGTTAGATGGGTCTATTAAAAGTCGAGATGGCCAGTCAGAGGCGTATCGCTTACTCATCGTGGCGGTGTGTAATGATTACCATCGAATTATGCCCTACCTGTTTGAGCGCATTGAGGACTATACCGAGTTACTGATGCCAGATGACTTATTGTCAGGGAACTCTATCCTCGCCTACACCCGCGAAGCGATGACACCAGAAGCCTGTGAGTCCGTAGAGTGCATTGGCTGGTTGTATCAGTTTTATATTTCAGAAAAGAAAGACAAAGTTTTTGAAGGCTTAAAGAACAACAACAAAATCACTCCAGAGAATATTCCTGCGGCTACCCAGTTATTTACGCCTCACTGGATTGTACGTTACTTGGTAGAAAACTCATTAGGCCGATTATGGATGCTCAATAATCCCAGCTCGAAAGTAATCGAGCAGATGGATTATTACATCAAATCAGCCGAGGTTGAATCCGACTTTTTGGTAGTCAGTACTCCTGAAGAAATCAAAGTCTGTGACCCAGCCTGCGGCTCAGGCCATATGCTGACCTATGCCTATGATTTGCTTTATGCCATCTATCTGGATGCAGGTTACGACTCTGTTGATATCCCAGAGCTGATTTTGACCAAAAATCTATATGGCATCGAGATTGATGAACGAGCAGCCGAGCTTGCTGCTTTTGCCTTATCAATAAAGGCGCTAAAAGGTAACCCGCAGGATGATAGCAATAATCGCCGCCGCTTCTTTCGTAATCCCATCAAACCTAATATCTGTCGGTTAGAAAACGTCATATTTAAAGAGGAGGAGCTAGATGAATATATTGCATTTGTGGGTAGAGACCTCTTCACACAAGACTTGCGAGCCACGCTCAAAGAGTTTCAAGAGGCCAATAATTTTGGTTCGCTGATACAGCCTACACTTAAGAATACTGAAGATGTTTTAGCAGCTTTAGAAGCAAAGGATGTTTCTGGACAGTTGTTTTTAACTGAAATTCATAAACGTGTTTTACAGGTTGTAAAACAGGCGGATTATCTTTCGTCAAAATATCAAGTTGTTGTTGCTAACCCCCCATATATGGGAAGCAAGGGTATGAATAACCGCATGGTAAAATGGATTAAGGACGAGTTCAAATCTAGCAAGCTGGACTTGTTTGCAGTCTTTATCGAGCGGAATTTAAAGCTTTCTCAAAAAAAAGGCATGGTGGCAATGATCACCATGCAGAGCTGGATGTTTTTATCTACTTACGAAAGGTTGAGAGAAAAAATACTTAGTATAAGTTCAATTATCTCGATGGCACATCTTGGTTCAAAAGCCTTTGATTCTATTGGGGGAGAAGTAGTTTCTACCTCAGCATTTGTAATTGAGAACCACCCAAACTCAGAAAAGCATGGAACCTATATTCGATTAGTTGATGGGAGGTCTGAAAGTGAAAAATCTCGCAATTTATTGAACGAAATAAGAGGTCTATCTAGCGATTTGACATACAAAGTTGAAGGGAATGTATTTAAAAATATACCGGGAAACCCCATAGCCTATTGGGCACCAAAGAAATTATTGAAAAGTTTTGAATCTATATACTCGATAGATACGATTTCTCCACCACGAATAGGGATGATGACCACAGATAATGAGAGGTTTCTAAGGTGCTGGTATGAGGTTGATCTTCATAAGATTGGTTTTGATCTAGAAAATTCTAATCAGGCAATTAGCTCTAGGAAGAAATGGTTTCCCTATAACAAAGGTGGTGGGTATAGAAAGTGGGCTGGCTTCCAAACTCTCGTTGTTAATTGGGAAAATGGTGGAGAAGAGATAAAAAGCACTGGCATGACAAGTTTTCGAGGTAAGGATTTTTACTTCAGATCAGGGTTAACATGGTCTGATGTCGCTACTGGTGATTATTCTTGTCGCCATACAACAAAGGGATTTCTTTTTGATATTAAAGGAACGTCAGCGTTTCCTTCGAGAGAAGATGTCGGTGTGGTCGCCACACTATTAAACTCAAAAGTTGGCTCATATATTTTAAATATTCTTAACCCCACTATGTCTTATCAAAGTGGTGATATCAGGAGAGTGCCAGTTCTCGAAAACGTGCGCAAAGACCAATGTCTATTGCGTAAGCAATTTGAAGAGATGGTTGAAATATCTACTGACGACTGGAATGAAAATGAATATTCATTCGGGTTTTGTCGATCTCCGCTATTGGATTCAGAATTCAATGGCACGTTGCGCGATAGATACGAGATGCTTGACGAGGTTAGGCAGGAAAGAGTTTTTCGGTTGCGAGAAATCGAGGAAAATGTAAATCAGTATTATATAAAAGCATACGGGCTTGAAGATGTTTTGGATTTCAACATAAATCCAAAAGACTTAACTATCGACGCTAATCCTTTTTATAAATTTGGTTCAAGCAAAGAGGATTGTAAGTATTTATCTACAAAGGATACTATCGAAGGGTTTGTGTCTTATTCTGTTGGCTGCATGTTAGGGCGTTATTCCTTGGATAGCGATGGAATGTTTCTAGCCTCTCAAGGTACTACGCTTGAAGAATATCTCAAGCAATCCCCCGAGATATCTTTCATGCCAGATAATGACAACGTCATCCCGATGATCGACTTCGAGGGAGACTGGTTTGAAGACGATATCAGCGAGCGTTTTAAACAATTCCTAAAAGTTACTTTTGGTGAAAATAATTTAGTAGAAAATTTAGCCTTTGTTGAAGAGGCCATTGGCAAAGATATCAAAAAGTACTTCGCCAGAGATTTCTATGCCGACCATGTAAAGCGCTATAAAAAGCGCCCGATCTATTGGTTATTCTCCAGCCCTAAAGGCACATTCAATGCGCTTATTTATATGCACCGCTATCGCCCCGATACGGTGAGCGTAGTATTGAATGACTACCTGCGAGAATTCCGCACTAAACTGCAAGCCCGCAAAGAGAGTTATGAACAAATTGAAATCAGTGTATCCGCCAGTCCGAAGGATAAAACACAGGCCATTAAAGCCATCGATAAGACCAATAAAGTACTGGACGAAGTGAACGACTACGAGCGCGATATTCTTTACCCTCTGGCTGGCCAAAATATCGAAATTGATTTAGATGATGGTGTTAAGCATAACTATCCGTTATTCGGTAAAGCACTAAAAAAGATAACGGGGTTGAGCTAGAACAATGACTGAAAACCGCATTCAACAGGCGCTGAGCCGATTGTTTCAAAAGCACCGCATTGTCTTCTGGTATGACGACAAACAGGAATTACGTGATGAGTTTGATGCCCTTGCTATAGAAGGTGTCGAAAAGCTTGAAATTCAGAATAATGAATTTGGCATTAAGCATAAACTCTTACGCGAAAACCCTAAGCAATCATTCTTGGTGTACAAAGAAGACAAACAGCCCGCGCCATTACAAAACTGGCTGTTAGATGTTGAACTGGCCAACACCACCTTTAGAACCGATCAAATAGCCATTTGGCTGAGTGAACTGGAGCTGCCCAACGAATTTACCGAAATTGTCGAGCAGCATACTGCTTTTTTTGATATTGCTAAGGCCAAGGTGCAAGCCGAAAAGCGTAAAACAACGCTTAAAAACCTCCTCAGCAATGAGGATACATTGAGCAAGATTCGTCTCAAAATGCTGGCCGTGTGTGTAGGTGCAACGCAATTAGCCGATGCTCGTATTGACGTTATTTTAGAAGTCTTGCTTGCGGAGCTTATGAAGCCCAAGCAGCCTTTATTTGGCTTAATTCAGCGCTGCCATTTAGAGGCCTCCCTGTGGCAACAAGTGGAACGATTTTATGGTTATAGTAACGACGAACCAACGGTAAAAGACTTTGCTATAGAGCTGTTTAAATCCTGTTATTCCATGGGTGTGAATTCTTCGCTTAATGGTGATGGCATCAATCTATCCAGCGATGCCTTGGTGTTCTTCAAGCGCTGGAAAGACAGCCGAACGCATCAAGAGGTATTCGAGGCACTATCTGATAATTATGCTGAATTGCTCTCAGTAGAAGAAGACTTGAATATACGAAACTTAAAGGAAGTGATCGAGCTCGATTACTTCCGTTTGATCGATAAAAAAGTCATCTATGAGCTGGTAAAGGCTGTTGAGCAGCGTACCTTGTCTGAAGGTGAGGTAACGCTTTGGTGCCGAGGTAGACGCCAAGGTCACTGGTTTGCTGAATTCAAATATTTGTATGAGGCAGTAGATATTGCCAGTCAGTTCTTTTCACTTTTGGATGCCATTCAACTGGACATGGCAACCGCAAGTGAGGCTGTACAAGGTTACGTGAGCCATTGGTATCGGTTGGATCAGCTGTATCGTCAATATGTTTATTGTTTGAAAGCATCCTCTCAAAATACTTTACTGAATTCGCTAAGTGAAAAAATCGAGAACCTCTATACCAATCGCTATTTGTTGCCACTGAATAACGCATGGCAATCCCATGTGGATGGGATGTCAAACTGGCGAGTGCCAGATGTTGTCCCCCAGACACAATTCTTTGCTAAATGGGTAAAACCTTATCTGGATAAGAATAACAAGATTTGTGTGATTATCTCTGATGCTTTCCGCTATGAGGCAGGTGAAGAGATGGTAGGCAGGATACGGCAGGAAGATAAATACCAAGCGAAGCTAGAGTACGCGCTTTCCTCATTGCCAAGCTATACACAATTAGGAATGGCTTCACTTTTGCCTCAAGGTGATTCTTCGCTAACTATTGCTGATAACAAAACAGGCACAATTAACGCGGGCAATCAGTCCACACAGGGCACTGATAACCGCGATAAGGTATTGAAGTCTATTTTGGGTGAGCGCGGCAGTGCGCTTCAAGCAAAGCAAATATTAGAGAATACGTTTGCGGAAAATAGGAAACTGTTTCCTGCTGAGAGCGTAACGTATGTTTATCACAATCGTATCGACCACACCGGAGATAAGATGCAGTCTGAAGGAGAGGCTTTCAAAGCGGTCGAAGAAACATTTGATGAGCTGATCAAGCTGATTAAAAAGTTAACTAGCGCAGACGTATACAATATTTTAATTACGGCTGACCATGGTTTTATCTATCAAAACAAACCATTAGATGATGGTGACTTTCTTGCAAACGATGTTAAAGGCGAAGTGCTCTACAACGACAGACGTTTTGTATTGGGTAAAGGTTTGACATGTGGTCAGTCGTTGAGGTCATTCAGTGCTGAAGAGCTTGGCCTATCAGGTGACGTTCACGCTGTTATACCTAAAGGCATTCAGCGCCTGCGCCTGAGCGGTTCAGGTAGCCGCTTTGTTCACGGCGGAGCTTCGCTACAAGAAGTTATTATTCCCGTTATATCTATTAACAAGAAGCGGCAGAGTGATATTGCGTTTGTTGACGTGGATATTTTACGTGGTGGTACGAATGTGATTACGTCTGGCCAGCTATCAGTCACCTTGTATCAAACTGAGCCAGTAACCGACAAAATACGCCCCAGACGCTTAAAAGCGGGTATATACACCGCAGGCGGTACACTCATTTCCGATAAGCATGATCTGGTATTAGATTTAACATCGGAAAACCCACGTGAGCGTGAATTGAAACTTCGGTTTGTGTTAAGCCAAGAAGCTGATGCGGCGAATAATCAAGAGGTGCTCATGAAGCTGGAAGAGCCAGAAGAAGGTTCTAACCAGTACCGAAAATACAAGGAGCTTCGTTATACCGTTCGACGCTCTTTTACTAGTGACTTTGATTTTTAGGTGTATTTTATCAATAGAAAATGGATTTTCTGAGGAATGACGATGACAGATTTAGATAAAAAAATATGTGATGTATTTGCGGGCTTAGTCGTTCGCAAGGATTTGGTTAAAACCGTAAAAGGAAATGCCATCGTTCCCTCCTATGTTTTAGAATATTTGCTTGGGCAATATTGCGCTACTAGCGATGAGAATAGCATCGAGAGCGGTATTCAAACAGTTAAAGAAATTCTTGCCAAGCATTATGTGCACAGAAACGAAGCGGGGCTTATTCGTTCGACTATCCGTGAAAAAGGCCGACACAAAGTTATCGATAAAGTCAGTGTTGCACTGAATGACAAAAAAGACTGCTATGAAACTACATTCGCTAACCTCGGTATAAAAAAGGTATTGATTGATTCAGGAACAGTTAAACAACATCCTAAGCTTTTGGTTGGCGGTGTGTGGGTGATTGCTGATATCGAGTATGAGCACACAGAAGATAAAGATGCGAGCCCATGGATACTAAGCACGATCAAGCCAATCCAAATGTCGCATTTCGATTATGATAGTTATATCGAAGCCCGTAGCCAGTTCACGTTAGATGAATGGATTGATGTGCTGGTTCAAAGTATTGGGTTTAACCCTGAGTACTTCGGTAAGCGTAGTAAGCTAACTCAGTTGGTTCGATTGATTCCGTTTTGCGAGCGGAACTATAACCTGATTGAGTTGGGGCCAAAAGGTACGGGTAAGTCGCATATCTATTCTGAGTTTTCACCTCACGGTATATTGCTTTCTGGCGGTGAAGTGAGTGTGCCTAAGCTATTTGTAAACAACTCTTCAGGTAAAATTGGACTTGTTGGTTATTGGGATACCGTCGCCTTCGACGAGTTTGCAGGCAAGCAGAAAAAGGTCGATAAAGCGCTTGTCGATATCATGAAAAACTATATGGCGAACAAGTCCTTCTCTCGCGGAGTGGAAACCTTGGGTGCTGACGCTTCAATGGTATTTGTAGGTAATACCGAACACAGCTTGCCCTACATGCTCAAGCACAGCGACTTGTTTGACGCGTTACCTGCTAAGTTCTATGACTCAGCCTTTCTTGATCGACTGCATTATTATATTCCTGGTTGGGAGGTTGATATTATTCGTGGTGAGATGTTCTCTAGTGGTTATGGTTTTGTCGTTGATTACTTAGCAGAAATACTGCGTCATCTTCGCAACCAAGACCTTTCTGATCAATACAAAGAGTACTTTACGCTTTCTTCGAACATCTCTACGCGTGACCGCGATGCTATCAATAAAACTTTCTCTGGATTGATGAAAATTCTCTTCCCTCAAGGCGGAGCGACAGAAGAGGAAGTTGAAGAGGTACTCAAATTTTCGATGGAAGGCAGGAAGCGTGTCAAAGACCAGTTATTTAGGATTGATACGACTTACGCGGATGTAGACTTCTCATATTCTGACAAATCTGGAAAATTAAAACCTATCGCTACGCTAGAGGAGCTTGAATATCCAAATTACTTCCACAAAACAGTATCCAGTGATGAAGCTAGCCTGCCTGAGATGGATGTTCAAGCCCAGACTGCTTCTGGATCAGCAACCGCTGAATCAAAAAATACAGGTGAGAAGGAGCCCGAAGAAGGCCATAAAACTTTTGCTGAAAATCAGCGAGGCGTTTCTTATGACGATCTTTTCTCACCATATTTAAAGGGTGCGAAACATATCACCATTACCGACCCCTACATTCGCCTCTTCTTCCAAGCCCGTAACTTAATGGAACTGCTCGAAACCATAGTCAGAAACAAGGCAGAAGAGGACGAGGTGGTTGTAAGCTTGGTGACGGTTGAGGATGAATTTAAGGGTGATCAACAACGTGAATTCTTTGAGAAGATTCAGAATGAAATGTTCACGGTAGGTATTAAATTCGCTTATTCCTTCGATAATTCAGGCTCCCAGCATGCCCGTCATATCGTTACTGATACTGGTTGGAAAATTTCTTTAGATCGAGGCTTAGATATCTTTCAGCAGTACGATATGGGTGATGCTTTTCAGCTTGCTAACCGCAGCCAAAGACACCGAACTTGCAAGGCGTTTGAAGTGACGTATATAAAAATATAATTTGACTGAAAGGGATTTGGCATGAGCAACGTAAATATTAAACGAGCAGTAGAGAATATACGCTCAGGCACTACCGTTTATACACCCTTGGTCGAAGTAATTGTTAACGCTATTCAGGCTATTGAAGCAAAATCTACTCTCGCTGGTAAGATTGAAGTAGCGGTGATTAGGTCGAATCAAAGTGAGCTAGATGGGAAAATCCCTTCAGTGGCAAGTTTTTTGGTAGAAGATAACGGCGTTGGCTTTGATGATGAGAACAGGGACTCATTCGACACGCTCTATTCTGACTATAAGATTGAACAAGGTGGGAAAGGATTTGGGCGGTTTACTTGTTTAAAATACTTTTCAGACCTGAAAGTTAGAAGCATTTACCAGTCTGATGACGGAATTAAGCTCCGAAGCTTCAGCATGGGTAAAGGCAAAGACATTATTGTTAGTGAAAAAGTCGAGGATAGTGATCAGGCTGAAACTGGCTCAAAAGTATCCCTGTTGAACGTAAAGAACAATAAATTTTCAGATAAAAAGCTTTCTACTATTGCTCGTGTATTGGTTGAGCGTTTACTTCCATACTTCATAGAAGATGATTATCACTGCCCGCTAATCGTTCTTAAAGACTCTATTTCAGATGAAAAGATTGTGCTTAACGAGTTCGTATCTAATCAGCTTTCGGCTCAAATTATGGAAATACCGCTTAAAGAAAGGATGTTTTCTTTGAGTGGAGCTCACAATGACAATTCATTCACTGTCAGACTGTTCAAATTTTATTCGCCAAAATCGCAACGTAGCCGTGTTAGCTTGGTTGCGCACAGGAGAGAGGTAACCAATTCTCCAATTCACACTTACATCCCAGAATTTATAGAAGAGTTTTATGATAAAGCTGCTGACGGTGGAGAAAATAGAGATCGCAATTATATTGTAAAGGCCTATGTGTTCGGCGATTATCTAGATGGTAATGTGTCTTTGGAACGTGGTGGTTTTGATTTTCAAAGAGAAAACGATCTTATTCTTGGAGTGTCTCAGACGGATATTGAAAAGCAAGCTTGTGATATAGCAAAAGAGGCAATCGGTGGTGATATTACTGCACGGCAAGAACGCAAGAAGGAGCGCGTGCATAGTTATGTCGAAGAGAACGCTCCATGGCACAGGGAAACATTAGAAGATATCGATCTGTCTTCTATGCCTTACGATCCTTCGCCTGAAGAAATTGAGACCAGATTGCAAAAAGAAAAATATAAACAAGAGCAGGCTATCAAGCGCGATGTTACAAATCTGTTAGAAAATTCTGATATCGATTCTTTGAAAGAGAATGTACCGAACATCGTTAGGCAGATATCTAAAACCAGTAAAAATGATTTGATTCATTACATAGCCTTGCGAAAGAATGTGCTGGATATCTTTGCTCGCAGCCTAGAGCTGGACGAAGGTGGAAAGTATTCGTCGGAAGGGACGGTGCATGACATTATTTTTCCTAGGAAGGGTGATACTGAAAAAACCAGTTTCAAAGACCATAACTTATGGATTATCGATGAAAGGTTGAACTTTACCAATTACGTTTCTTCAGATAATCCATTGGATAATGGTAATTCTGAACGACCAGATTTGTTGGCCTATGACAAACGAGTAATGTTTCGGGGGGATAATGAGGCCAGTAATCCCGTAACAATTTTTGAGTTCAAAAAGCCTCAGCGAGACGATTTTGTTAATCCATCATCAAAAGAAGACCCTGTTCAGCAAATAATTCGCTATGTTAATCACGTTCGCGAAGGGAAATTTAAGACGCCAGAAGGCAGGAAGATTTTGATTGCTGATAATACGCCCTTCTATGGTTATGTGGTATGTGATCTTTCTTCAAAAGTGGAGAAGTGGCTCGATACTGAAAAAGACTTCAAACCTATGCCTGATGGACTGGGTTGGTTTCAGTGGCGTGAGAATATCAATTTGTATATGGAAGTGTTGAGCTGGGATAAAGTACTAAAAGACTCGGAAATGAGGAACAAAATCTTCTTCCATAAATTAGGGATATAGCAACTCAAGGGCGCAATGCCCTTGATCCTAGTTCTCGTTGAATATTTTCTATAGATGCCAGAGCGTTTGTGCGCTGAGGTGTATTGGAATTGCTTTTAGTCAGTTCATTGAAGCTTTCTCGTAATAGAATATGTAACTCGTTTTTGTTTTTAGCTGCTAATTCAAATCTTGTTATTAATCTCATTGTTATCTCCTCTATTTGGAGACCGTGACCATCACGATCTTTGATAAGACCGCTTGGTGTGCATCGAGAAAAAAATCGCACCTTTGGTTGGAACGTAAGAGGAAAAGCGACGCTCGTCGCTTGGCGATAAAGTCTTTGTCGTATGTGCTTGAATAAGGTTGTTTGAAGGCCTTGTTGGTTTCTTGTGTCTATGGCAGGGATTACTTGAAGTAAAATTTCATTGAAGTAGGCAGGCTTATATGGTCGAGGCTTACCTAGTTGCTTTTTCTGGGACATATCTAATTGGGGGAAAGGCTTTTCCCCTGCTATAACCACGAATGCTTTCGTGTTTTCCGACACCCCATTCTAGCGGGGATACCCCGCAACGCCCCCTTATAGGTAGGTATGGAATGAACGCTTTGGCGTTCAGCTTAGGGTTCTATCTGTTCCCTTTTGGGTAAACGTAAAAATATCACACAACTTGGCTCCATCAAGACATCCCCCAGCCTTCCGCGTCCATTAAAAAACAAATGGACTTGTGCAGGCAGGGCGGTTCCCCCTGTCTGGATTGCGCCAAAACATGTGATCTTCGCTCGCCTCCTCTTTGTTCTGGCTCGCTTCTTTTTATGGGGTTTTTAACCCCAAAAGGGGATGTGTTTTTTAAATAATAGGAGCGAAGACAATGACAAATTCAACGGCAGAAATTAACATCTATGTGGCGTGTTTAGCGGCATACAATAACGGTAAATTACATGGGTGCTGGATTGACGCGACGCAGGAGCTAGAAGACATACAAGACCAGATTAATTCTATGCTGGCATCAAGCCCCGAAGAGGACGCAGAAGAATATGCAATTCATGATTACGAGGGGTTTGGTAGTTACAGCTTGGGTGAGTATGAAGGTATAGACAGTGCGCATGAGGTTGCTTGTTTTATCGAAGAGCACGGCGAGCTAGGCGCGGAGTTACTTGGTTATTACAGCGATATTGAAGACGCCAGAAAAGCCGTAGATGAAAGTTATTGTGGGTGTCATACCAGTGTGGCGGATTATGCCCAAGAGCTAACCGAGGACACCGGCAATATTCCAAGCCACTTAGAAATGTATATCGACTATGAGCGCATGGGGCGTGATATGGAGCTAGGCGGCGACATCTTTACAATTGAAACAGGCTATCAGGAAGTGCATATATTTTGGAGCCATTAAAAAAGTGAAGCCGCTGCTGCGGTGGGGGCTTTAATCTACCGCGCTTTTGGGGCTCAGCGGCCTACTGGCCTTAATTGCTCATCCTTCGCTTGTATTGTCTCTTGTCGAGCCAAACTGAGCCCCAAAAGCAGTCCTTGCGCCTAGTTCTGTCGCAAGGGTCAAAGCAATGTCGATACCAGCATCGCTCTTTTTGTTTAAAAAACAGTATATTTAGGTATTTTAGATACCTAAATAATAGATAATATAAACCTTTTTATTGATTTAGTTTATAAAAATAGATATATTGGAAGTATGAATACCGAAAGAGAGTCAAAATTAAACACTCTGCTTAGCACTCAGCCTTCAGGCATAGTGCTCTCTTCGGCATGGTTAACAGAACAGGGCTATAGCCTCGATTTACAAAAGCAGTACAAGAAAAGCCAGTGGTTTGATTCTATCGGCACAGGTGCCTTGATACGCCGTGGTGATCAGGTGGATTATCTGGGCGGCATCTATGCGTTGCAGTCTCAGCTAGGCCTCTTAGTGCATCCAGCGGCTAAAACGGCGCTGTCATTGCAAGGGAAGGCTCACTATTTAGAACTGTCTTCCAAGAAGGCGCAGCTTTTTGGTGGTAAGGATGAGAACTTGCCGCTTTGGTTTAAAAAGCGTGATTGGGGTTTAAGTGTAGAGAGTAAGTCAACGAGCTTTTTACCGCCTGAGCTTGGTTTGGTTGAGATCGACCATAAAAGTTTTAAAGTGAAGATATCCAGCCCCGCGCGAGCAGTGATGGAGTGCTTATATTTAGCGCCAAAGTCTCAGCCGCTTATGGAAGTGTTTGAGCTTATGGAAGGTTTGAATAATTTGCGGCCAGCGATAGTACAAAAACTATTGGAAGAGTGCACTTCTGTGAAGGTGAAGCGCTTGTTTTTGTATTTGGCAGATAAAGCAGAGCATGAATGGCTTAGCTATATCAATTTGGATAAGGTTGATTTGGGCTCAGGTAAACGTGCCATCGTGAGCGATGGCGTTTATGTCTCGAAATACCAGATAACCGTTCCCAAGGCTCTCGATTCAATGAATGGGGAGGCAACGGCATGAATAACGCCTACACCAAACAGGTGAAGCTGCTTTTGGATGTGTTGCCAGAGGTCGCCAAAGAGGAATGCTTTGCCATGCATGGCGGCACGGCAATCAATCTCTTTGTGCTGGATATGCCAAGGCTGTCCGTTGATATCGACTTAACCTATGTCGAAATAGCTGAGCGTAATGAAACGCTAGATGGTATTAACGCAGCCCTTATGCGTATTAAAGAACGTATCGAAGGCCTGCGCCCATCGATACGCATTCAGCATAAGGAGAATGTCTGTAAGCTCCAGCTTGATGAGCGCGGTGTGATGATCAAGATCGAAGTGCATATGGTGGGGCGTGGCTTGATAGCTGAGGCTACCAAAGCGCCACTGTGTGACGCTGCTCAAGAACAGTTTGATGTGTTTTGTGCGATGCCGCTTGTGCCATTAGCACAGCTCTACGGCGGTAAAATTTGTGCAGCCATCGATAGGCAGCACCCAAGAGATTTGTTTGATGTAAAGCTCTTGCTTGAAAACGAAGGCTTTACAGATGAGATCAAGCGCGGGTTTATCTTTGGGTTGGTTGGCAGTAATCGCCCGACCCATGAAATGCTAAATCCGCATTTGCTTGATCAACGCATGGCGTTTGAAAACCAGTTTGAAGGTATGAGCGCAATAGAATTTAGTTACGATGAATATGAAGCCACAAGGCTTCAACTAATCGAAACGATACAAGTCGGTTTGAATGAAAGCGATAAAGTGTTTCTAAAAAGCTTTAATAGCTTAGAGCCAGATTGGTCGATTTATGATTTTCAGGCGTTTCCATCAGTGAGATGGAAGCTCCTGAACTTAGAGAAGTTTAAAACGGAAAAACCAGAAAGCTACCAGCAGCAATTGAGCGAGCTGGGCAAGGTTTTGGCGCAATAATGTATAGCGTGGCGCTTATTCTGTAGAATAGTGCGCTTTTCAGTCCCCCAAGGGGGTAACTTTATAAACAAGTACAAATTTAAGTACAAATTAGGATTTTGAAGGTATGGGTGATAGCAATTTTATCAATGAAATCAACAAGAGGCGCACGTTTGCTATCATCTCTCACCCCGATGCGGGTAAAACCACGCTAACAGAAAAACTGTTGTTATTCGGTGGTGCGATTCAAATGGCCGGCTCGGTAAAGGGGCG
>TARA_R110002096_G_scaffold6599_5_pt1 | contig 26713 bp, 21 predicted proteins | sample TARA_R110002096 | Tara Oceans TARA_R110002096 (sample SAMEA4397295) | marine metagenome | biome: Polar Biome; feature: [DCM] deep chlorophyll maximum layer (ENVO:01000326); material: water (ENVO:00002006), including particulate matter (ENVO:01000060) such as... | depth 35 m
CTGCTTGATATGCCGGAGGAAGCCTTCGCAATCTGATTGCGGAGAACGTTCAAGGTTAACCGTTATGAAAAGCCCGCCCCCCCCTCAGGAGCCGGGCTTTTTTCATGAGTTACGATTGGTTTTGCGGTAGAATATTCGACAATAAAATAATACAAACCACGACACACGGCGTGAGTAGGTGGGCTGGTTGTGCATTCGTAAGCTGCCTGCACAGACAAGCTTGGAGCTTGGACTGTTTTGAAATTGGACTGTTTTTGAAATTGGAGAGAATTGATGGCTGATTATCAGGCACCCCTGCGTGACATGCGCTTTATACTGAACGAAGTATTTGATGCGCCGGCTTTGTGGGCGTCTCTGCCCAAAGTAGCGGAGAATGTAGATCCCGACACCGCCGATGCGATTCTTGAAGAAGCCGGTAAAATTACCAGTGGCGTGCTGGCACCTTTGAACCGCGAAGCGGACGAGCAGGGCTGCAAGTGGAACCAGGGCGAAGTAACCTCTCCGGATGGCTTCAAAGAAGCCTACCAGACGATTGTTGAAGGCGGCTGGAATGGACTTGGTGGCAACCCTGAATTTGGCGGCATGGGCATGCCCAAAACCCTGGTGGCTCAGTTTGAAGAGATGATGCAGGGTGCCAACATGGCCTTTGGCCTGGCGCCGATGTTGACCGCCGGCGCCTGTCTTGCAGTGGATGCACACGGCAACCAGGAGCTGAAAGAAAAGTACCTTCCCAACATGTACTCGGGTGTCTGGTCTGGCGCTATGGATCTGACGGAGCCCCATGCGGGAACAGATCTGGGCATTATCCGCACCAAGGCCGAGCCGAACGACGACGGTTCGTTTAACGTGACTGGTACCAAGATTTTTATCACTTGGGGCGAGCACGACATGGCGGAGAACATTATTCACCTGGTGCTTGCCAAGCTGCCGGGCGCCCCTAAAGGCCCCAAAGGTATCTCCCTGCTGCTGGTTCCCAAGCTCATGGTGAATGATGACGGCTCCCTGGGTGAGCGCAACAGTTTGAGCTGCGGCTCCATCGAGAAAAAGATGGGCATTAAAGGTTCTGCAACCTGCGTGATGAACTTTGATGGCGCTAAAGGCTGGCTTGTGGGCGAAGAGAACAAAGGCCTGAACGCCATGTTCACCATGATGAACTACGAGCGTCTGGGTGTGGGTATCCAGGGTATTGGCGCAGCAGAAGCTTCCTTGCAGAGCGCTCGGGAATACGCCATGGAGCGAATTCAGAGTCGTGCGCCTACGGGTGCCCAGCAGCCTGAAAAAGCCGCAGACCCGATTCTGGTCCACCCGGATGTGCGTCGCATGCTGCTGACCATGAAAGGTTATGTTGAAGGTGGTCGCGCCTTCTCAACCTATGTGGCTCAGTGGCTGGATATCTCTAAATATGCGGATGCCGCGGAAGAGGATCGCCGCAAGCACGCAGAAGGCATGGTTGCACTGCTGACTCCAGTGGCGAAAGCATTTCTGACCGATCGGGGCCTGGACGCCTGCATCATGGGCCAGCAGGTGCTTGGTGGCCACGGGTTTATCCGTGAATGGGGCCAGGAACAGCTGGTTCGCGACTGCCGTATCACCCAGATTTACGAAGGCACCAACGGCATCCAGGCGCTGGACCTGATGGGTCGCAAGGTCGTGGGAAGCCAAGGTAAGCTGTATGAGCTGTTTGCTGAAGACGTCGCAAACTTCATCGAGGAAAACAGCGCTGTAGAGAGCCTTCGTCCTTATCTGGAACCACTTGCTGCAGCATTTGAGCGGTTGTCAGACGTTACTGAGCATGTAATCAATCAAGCTTCGGACAACCCCGATGCCGTTGGTGCTGCCTCAGTAGACTACCTGGACCTGTTTGGTCTCACTGCGTTGGGTTACATGTGGGCACGTATTGTTAAGGTGGCAGCACCAAAGGCTGGCGATGATACGTCTGGCTTTTATAGCGGCAAGCTGAAAACTGCACGCTTCTACTACGATCGCCTGTTACCAAAAACCGTTTCGCTTGCAGAAGGCATTCGCAGCGGAAGTGACTCCATGATGGCGCATACCGCTGAGGAATTCTGATTCCTCGCGGAAGGTAAAAAAGGCAGGCTCTTTAGCCTGCCTCAGATTGCTAAAGGCGCTCTACACGTGTTGGGTCGGTGATATACGAGTTCTCGTCACCCTGAATTTCAGCAACTCTTTTATGGCGGGAGATTTCTCTGTCGTCATGAGGGCTCTCGCTGCAAGAGCCCTCATGGTAAATATTTGTAGCGTTCTGTTAACGGCTTAACGTTTTCACTTCATTTTGTTGCGAATGTTTTCGTAGCCCGTTTTCAGTTCTTCGCCAACTTTCTTGGCAGTCTGACGCGCTTCCTGGGATACCTCGTTTGCATCATCCATTACCTGGTCAAAACGGGTTCTGAATTTATCCCATTCGTGCTCAAGCTCATCGAACTCATCTTTTACATCCTGACGAGCCAAATGAAGTTGAACACGAGTTTCATCACGATACTGTTTGATTTTATCCGAGAGAGTTTTGAGTTCTTCTTGAATACCCATAACCAAGCACCTCCTTGAGTTAGTGATACCCTAACCATGCGCTTGGTACTGAAAAACTGTCAAGTGACAGGCGGGCAAGGAAAGAGTCTATATCAGGTGCACTTGACCCATGTCAGGATCTTACCGCCAGAAGCGCTGACATATCCCGCAGGTAGTGCCAAGGAGAGAGCTCGTCAAAGCCTTTTGCTGCGCGGTCGATCTGGCTGCAGAGTTTCACTGCTTCGTGCAAATGGGCCGGGTTCAGTCGCCGCGCCGCCTGCTCCAGTGCGCGGGCTCGCTGAGGTTGAAAGACGCCCCGTTTTTTTAAAAACGCGGAGGGGGTCTCGATTCTGTTCTCACCGGTTTTCAGCTCAAGCAGCAGATTGAGGTCTCGGCTCAATACAGCCAGAAGGCCAAGTGGGTTTTCCCCTTCCTGTTGTAGTACCCCAATCATCTTTCCGGCATGGGGTGCCCGGCCGCTAAGCAGTTCAGTGACCAGTTCGAAACCGTTGAAGCGTGAGCTGTCCTGGACCGCCTGCTCAACGGTTTCTTCATCAATAGTGTTACCGTTGGTCAATAGCGCGAGCCGGTCGAGCTCCTGGCTGGCAGCGAGAAGGTTGCCCTCCAGCCGTTCTGCCAGCATGGCTAGCGCTCCGCGCGTCAGGGTCAGGCCACGGTTCCCCGCCCGCTGCTGCAGCCAGCCCTGAAACTTGTCGGCGTCCACGGGCCACACCGGCACGTGGACGCCCTTGGACTGCAATTCCTTGTACCATTTACGCCGGGTTTCGGCGGCGTCCAGGCGGGTGCTGATCAGTAGAACAATAATATCTTCGGGAGGTTGGGTCAGGATCCGCTCCAGAACCGCCCGACCATCCCCCAGTTTTCCTGTAGGCAGGCGGATCTCAATGCGACGTCGTTCAGAAAACAGGGACATGGCATTAAACTCATCACCCACCATATTCCAGTCGAGCTGCTGGTCAGCATGGAAGGTCAGGCGATCATGGAAGCCCGCTTCTCTGGCAGCGCTACGAATCTGGTCGCAGCATTCCTGAACCAGTAGTGGCTCATCTCCGGAGACGAGGTAGACCGGCGCAAGGCCCTTGCGAAGCAGCTGTGGCAGTTGGCCCGGGTTTGTCTTCATGGTTTGGCAGGTTGCGTGTCGGTCGTGGTAGTGGCCTTCTGCTGGCTGTCGCGAATTTCCTGCAATCGTTCCGGTGTGATGGGCGCCAGCCGGAAGATGATCTGTTGCGCCAGCCGGTCGCTTAGCTGCTGTTGCAGGTTATCTTCCTCGCGCCGTTTGGCGAGCACGTTGGTCTCGTCGTATCTGAAGCTTTCTGAGGTTGTGAGGCGCGTGCTGGCAATAACCGGAACCCCGTCGGCACTGATCAGTTCGAGGTTGACTGAGTTCCTGAGTGTATATTCAGCAGCGGCGGCCTGAACCGTAATTGCAGAGGCTCGACGATCCTGTTCAAAGTTCCGGATTCTGAGGTGATACTTTGCTTCCTCGCCCGAAACAAGCTGCACACCTCCAAGCTTGAGCTGCTCGCGAACCGACAGACAAAGTGGCGTGGGTACAGGATCCTGACAGTCGAGCTCCAGAGGCTCCAAGGCGGAAGAAACCGGCGGCGCACCCCGCAACTGAAAACCACAGGCACCCAAGCTGGTTGCCATCACGCTGACCAGAATCAGCAGGGCTTTGTTTTCGTGTAGAGCGCGCAGTTGCATATCAGTTAGCCACCACATTAACCAGTTTGCCAGGCACAACAATAACCTTACGAACGGTAGCGCCTTCGGTAAAGCGCATAACGTTCTCATTTCCCAGAGCCAGCGCTTCCAGGTCGGCTTTGCTGATGTCCGCTGGGACGTCTGCTTTGGCGCGTACTTTGCCGTTAACCTGCAGAACTACCTGAATCTCGCTACGGACCATGGCGGATTCATCGGCTACCGGCCAATGCGCGTCGACAACGGGACCTTTGTGGCCAAGAGCTTCCCATAGAGTGTGGCATATGTGCGGCACAATCGGAGCCAGCATCACGACGGCGGCTTCGAGTGCTTCCTGGCGAGCAGCTCGGGTCTGAGGCTCTTCGTCGTTCTGTCGGCTGACATCGTTCAGCAGCTCCATCACCGCAGCAATGGCTGTGTTAAAGGTCAGACGGCGGCTGATATCGTCGCTCACCTTGGTGATGGTTTCGTGAGTTTTACGCCTAAGCCCTTTCTGTGCGTCACTCAGAGAGCTCGCGTCCAGCGCCGGTGCGGCTCCGCCTGCGACCTGCTCATTCACCAGGCGCCACAGGCGCTTAAGGAAGCGGTGAGCGCCTTCTACCGCGCTGTCTGACCACTCCAGGGACTGCTCTGGCGGAGCTGCGAACATCATGAACAGGCGCACGGTGTCTGCGCCGTGAGCATCGATGATCGATTGCGGGTCGATACCGTTGTTCTTGGATTTGGACATCTTGGTTACGCCACCGGCGATAACGGGCAGTCCGTCTTCCTTGTGAACCGCGCCAACTGCATGGCCTTTTTCGTCCCGCTCGACGATAACATCCGCTGGAGCAATCCAGACCTTGCCGCCTTTTTCATCGTCGCGGTAGTAGGTATCTGCCAGCACCATGCCCTGAGTCAGAAGCTGCTTGAAAGGCTCGGGGCTGTTTACCAGCCCGACGTCACGCAGGAGCTTATGGAAAAAGCGCGCGTAAAGAAGGTGCAGAATCGCATGCTCAATGCCGCCGATATACTGATCTACCGGCAGCCAGTAGTTTGCTGCAGCCGGGTCCAGCATGCCCTTGTCGTAATTCGGGCTGCAGAACCGGGCGTAATACCAGGACGACTCCATGAAGGTGTCGAAGGTGTCGGTTTCCAGTGTTGCAGGTTGGCCGTTGAAGGAGGTTTTCGCCCATTCGGGATCGGCCTTGAGAGGAGACTGTACGCCATCCATCTCAACATTTTCCGGTAGGCGAACCGGTAGCTGGTCATCCGGTACCGGACGCTGGGTGCCGTCTTCCATGGTCATCATGGGAATGGGTGCACCCCAGTAGCGCTGGCGTGACACACCCCAGTCACGCAGCCGATAGTTGATCGTGCGCTTGCCAATGCCGGTCATTTCCAAATGGTCGGCAATGGCATCAAAGGCTTCATCGCTGGTCAGGCCGGTGTATTTGCCGGAAGAGACCAAAACGCCTTTCCCCGTAAAAGCCTGTTCCTGTATGTCGATTTCACGGCTGTCAGTGGTCGCAATAACCTGTTTGATTGGCAAGCGATACTTGAGTGCAAATTCGTGGTCGCGGTCATCATGGCCTGGTACCGCCATCAGGGCGCCGGTTCCGTAATCTGTGAGTACAAAATTGGCGATCCAGACCGGGATTTCTTCCTGCGTCAGCGGGTTGATGGCCTTGAATCCGGTATCAACCCCTTTCTTTTCCATGGTGGCCATGTCCGCTTCAGCCACCTTGCTGTTACGGCATTCCTCCACAAACGCAGCTACGTCTGCATGGCGCTCAGCGGCTGCTTTAGCCAGCGGATGCTCTGCAGCCACCGCCATATAGCTCACGCCCATCAGTGTGTCCGGGCGGGTGGTATAAACTGTGAGGCCGTCTTCGCGGTCCTTCAGAGGGAAGGTCAGCTCGGTACCCACGGATTTGCCGATCCAGTTCCGCTGCATGGTCTTGACCTGTTCCGGCCAGCCATCCAGATCGTCCATATCGTTCAGCAGTTCTTCGGCGTAATCGGTAATGCGAATGAACCACTGGGGAATTTTTTTCTGCTCAACCAGAGCGCCGGAACGCCAGCCACGACCATCGACAACTTGCTCGTTGGCAAGAACGGTCTGATCGACAGGATCCCAGTTCACGGTGGCCATCTTTTTGTACACCAGGCCTTTTTCGTAAAGGCGTGCAAAGAACCACTGTTCCCAACGGTAGTAATCCGGCTTGCAGGTTGCCAGCTCGCGGCTCCAGTCGTAGCCAAAACCCAGCTGTTTGAGCTGGTTTTTCATGTATTCGATATTGGCGTATGTCCACTTTGCCGGGGCAGTCTTGTTGGCAATGGCGGCGTTCTCAGCGGGCAGGCCAAACGCATCCCAGCCCATTGGCTGCATGACGTTCTTGCCCTGCATGCGCTGATAGCGGGAGATCACGTCTCCGATGGTGTAGTTTCTCACGTGCCCCATGTGCAGTTTGCCACTGGGGTAGGGGAACATGGACAGGCAGTAGTATTTCGGTTTGTCCGGATCTTCCCTGACTTCAAAGGTCTTGTTTTCGTCCCAGAAGGTGCGCGCATTGTGTTCAACGTCACGGGGATTGTAGTGCTCGTCCATACCTGCCATTACCAAAGTTACCCTGTAAAAAATGATGTGCGGAGCGGCCGAACATTCTAACGCACACAAGGCGTAACAGGTAGTCCGTCAAAGTGCGGCCACATGCTTGTCGGGCTGCAGGTGATGGCCCACAATGGAGTTATGGCATTCAAAAAAGGAAGATGCGATGACGGCCCCGGAAAGAAGTCACCTCTCAGGTCAAGCCCTTAAGGCCTATGACCGCATGCTTGAGCAAGTGCAAAATCGCTTACGCTCAGTGCAGGAAACCACGCTGGAAACCCTGGAAGAAGAGGTTGATAAGGCAATAGAGGTAGAGCAGGAACTGGAGGAAATGACCAGGGACGAAATCAGCCTCCTCGGAACCTACCTGCAGAGGGATCTTGAACACCTCATGCACTTCGTGGACGAAACCGGTGAAGGCCTCGCGGAGTGGCTTCAGCTTGATATATCACTGCTGGAAAACAGTCTTACTGAGCGCCTGCTGTCGGTGGCGGACCAAACCCTGGTCGACACTCTGTCGCTACGGCAAAAACTTGAAAGCCACGGCGCAGGGCAGTACATCGCCGGTGAGGTTGCGACGGCAGGCATGTTCCAGTGCCTGAATTGTGAGCACATGCTGTGTCTCACCTCTACCAGCCATCTGGAGCCTTGCGAGGCTTGTGGTTCGCAATATTACAAGCGTGTGACCAGCCGCTGGCCAAGAAAAGAAAGTTGATCTCTGGCTTTAAAGAAGGGGAGGCCCCGCCTGAAGTTTGAGCAGTCGGGGCAGTAACGGTTTTCAAAACCGTGCGGAGCCATGGATGGCGGAGCCGAGCGTACAGGGAGGTATTAACAGCGTGTTTTGAAAACCGTTACTGCCTCGACTGCAGGCACCAAGCTCAAATATCAAGCAGAATCAGCTCTTGGGAATAACCCGCTCACGGACAAACACAATCAGAATCAACGCCAACGTCAGAACCGGCCACGAAGCCGTCATCATATAGGGCGTATTGCCGCTCGCCGTGAACACCTCACCCGTCAGTACCGCCCGCTCAAACTGCGGAATACGCGATGCAATCTGGCCCTTGTGATCAATGATCGCCGTCACACCATTGTTCGTGCCGCGAATCATATAACGCCCGGTTTCCAGTGCCCGCATACGAGCAATCTGCAAATGCTGCAGCGGCCCCACCGAATCCCCGAACCAGCCGTCGTTACTGATCGTCAGCAGCAAATCCGAATTCACCGCATTGCGGGCAAGAAAGTCCGGATAAGCCACCTCGTAGCAGATGAACGGCATCACCTTTGTGCCATTTGCGATTAAAGGCGCCTGATTTTCCGGGCCCTGGGTAAAACTCGACATGGGTAAGTCAAAAAAGCCGATCAGCCCGCGCAAAACGCCCTCAAGCGGAACATACTCCCCAAAGGGCACCAGCTTCTGCTTGTGGTAGATCCCCTCGCCGTTGCCTATAGCTGTAATACTGTTGTGATAGGTAAAACCGCCGGCCCGCTCGCTGAAACCGTACCAGGGAATACCCGTAATCAACGTGCTCTCTTCCCCGAGGTTTTCCTTGATGTGATCAATAATTTTCCCCGCCTGGTCCTGGGGAATGGGAATGGCCGTCTCGGGCCATAGAATCAGGTCAGTATCCCAGTAGGATTCCGTCATGCCCAGGTAGGCTACGATCTGATCCTTCAGAAACTCCGGATCCCACTTGATCTGCTGCGGAATGTTGCCCTGCATGGCGGCCACCGAAATGGGCTTTGTGCTAATGTCTGTCCAGTCAACGCGATTAAGCGCAGGAGCGGCGAGCCAGGGGATAAGTGCCGCAACCGCCACAATACCGGCGCTGGTATGGCGCTGCCGGGAGATGAGCCAGCCGGTTGCAAAGATTGCTGCGCTGCTGGCAGCAATCAAGAACGTGATGCCATGAACGCCAACCATCGGCGCCAGCCCTGCCAATGGGCCATCGGTGTGGGCTGTGCCCAGATACAGCCAGGGGAAGCCGGTAAGCAGCCAACCGCGGAGCCAATCCCCAAGAATCCAGATGGCAGGGAAGAGAATGAGCCTCCGCACGGCACTGCCTTTCGCCAGCTTGCCCCAGAACCAGAACGCGAGGGCCGGGAACAGGGCCAGCACAGCGACAAAGGCAACGGTGAGTAATACCGCAACAGGGATCGGTGTATTGCCAAACTCACTGATGCTGATGTAAACCCAGCTTGCGCCTGAACCAAACAGGCCGAGGCCGGTCAGCAAACCAGCGAAAAAGAGTTTTTTTGCCGGCAGAGGAAGGGTGGCCAGCAGAATGAGTAGCATGGAAACCGGCCCAAACCACCAAAAGTGGAAGGGCGAGAAAGTCAGGGTTTGCAGAGCGCCGGCAACCACAAGAGTTGCCGCACTTGACCAGCGATTGGAGAAAAAAGAATGGGCTGTTGCAATCAGGGGGTTTGAATCGTCACGGCTCACTGCGGGTTACCTGTACCAGACGGATGACACGGTTGTCTGCATTGGCAATGGTAAAGCGCAGCCCGCCAAATTCAACCGTTTCGCCACGTCTGGGCAGGTGTCCGAATTCCTTGAGCACTACGCCACCAATGGTGTCGAATTCCTCCTCATCCAGCCCCGTATCAAAGAATTCGTTGAAGTCATCGACCGGCGTCACTGCTTTTACCGCGTATGACCCATCGCCCCGGGCCTTGATATGGGTTTCTTCATCGAAGTCGTGCTCATCCTCGATTTCCCCGACGATCTGTTCCAGTACATCTTCAATGGTTACAAGGCCAGCCGTACCACCGTACTCATCCACGACGATTGCCATGTGATTGCGGTTTTCCTTGAACTGCTTGAGTAGCTGGTTCAGGCGCTTGCTCTCGGGAACAAATGTGGGCGGGCGCAGAATCTCGCGTACATGAGACCAGTCCATGTCGTTATTGAGAGCCAGTGGCAAAAGGTCTTTGGCAAGAAGGACGCCGATGACATCATCCTGACTGTCGCCAATCACCGGAAACCGGCTGTGGGCAGACGAAATGACTTCATCCAGAAACTCTTTCGGATCCTGGGAAGCTCGAACGGTGACCATCTGGGAGCGGGGGATCATGATCTCATCCACCCGCATATCCACCACCTGCATCGCGCCTTCGATGATGCTCATGGCATCGACATCGATGATGGCCTGTGATTCGGCGCTCCGTAATATTTCCAGCACGTCTTCGACAGATTCTGGCCCGCTGGAGAAAGCATGTGATATACGCTCCAGCCAGGACTTGTTGGAGCCCTGACTGCGACTCGACTGATCGTCGCTCATGAGTCTTTTACCGTTTCCTCTGCTGCGTAGGGATTGCCGAACCCAAACTGTGCCAGCAACCGGATTTCCAGGGCCTCCATGGCCTCTGCGTCTTCATCGTCAATATGATCGTAGCCCTGAAGATGCAACATACCGTGCACCACCATGTGTGCCCAGTGTGTAGACAACTCTTTGAGTTGCTCTGTGGCTTCATCTTCAACGACCGGGGCACAAATAACGAGATCCCCGGCCAATGGCACCGTTATACCGGCTGGGGCTTCAAATGGAAAGGACAACACATTGGTTGGTTTATCCTTGCCTCGATATTGTTGGTTCAGTGCCTGGCTCTCGTCGAGACCGACAATACGGATGGTTACCTCGGATGGATCCTGCTCCAGCCAAGCCGCTTGAGCCCAGGTCTGTAGCAGGGATTCCGCAGGCACTCCGGGCCCGTCGAATGCGTTCTGGAAATCAACCGTCAGCTCACTCACTGTTTGCGGTCGCTCCCTTTGTTGCTCCCTTCATCAAACGAATCGTAGGCTTCCACTATCCGCTGAACCAGAGGATGCCTTACAACGTCTTTGGCTTCAAAGCGGGTAAATCCGATGCCGGTGACCTTATCAAGCACGCCCGCCGCGTGAATCAGCCCTGAATTCTGGCCGCGCGGCAGGTCAATCTGGGTGGTGTCGCCGGTGATCACGGCTGTAGAACCAAAACCGATGCGAGTCAGGAACATTTTCATCTGTTCGCGGGTGGTGTTCTGGCTTTCGTCCAGAATAATAAACGAGTTATTCAGAGTGCGGCCACGCATAAATGCCAGTGGCGCAATCTCGATCACACTTTTTTCTATCAACCGTGTGACGTGCTCAAACCCGAGCATTTCGTAAAGTGCGTCGTACAGTGGCCGCAAATACGGATCCACCTTCTGTGCCAGGTCCCCGGGCAGAAAACCGAGTTTTTCGCCTGCCTCAACAGCCGGGCGCACCAGCAGAATCCGCTTGACCTGCTCGTCTTTCAGAGCTTCTACCGCACAAGCTACAGCCAGCCAGGTTTTACCCGTGCCTGCTGGGCCGATACCAAAATTGATGTCGTGGGAGCGAATGCTGTGCACGTATTTCTGCTGGTTCGCACCGCGAGGTTTGGCGGTGAGCTTCGGGGTTTTGATGATGGTGACGGAGCCGTCAAACGGTATGTCATCTGGCAGCCGTTCAAACCCGGTTTCCCGGATGTACAGGTGCACGGTATCCGGTGAAATATCATCCGTGGCTTCGGTTTCCCGATACAGGTGCCGAATCACTTCCACTGCAGCGGCAACGTGTTCGGTTTCACCTTCCACCCGGAAGTGGTGACCTCTTCGGGTGATCGCTACTTGCAGTCGCCGTTCAATGTGTTTCAGGTTCTCATCAAACTGGCCACAAAGGGTTGTTAGCCTGCGCTGGTCTGCCGGGTGTAAATCAAATTGTCTGGAATCGTTGGTGTTCAAGTTTTCTCCGTTTTACTCCCTTTTACTTTTTGGGAGTGCGCATAGCTGGCTTTGATGCTCTCGGTGCAGAGCGGGAACCCCCTTCCAAAAAGCGCCCGTGAATACGTCCATGTAGGGCTCGGTCGGGCCATCCTTGGCCCTCCACGTTTTTGGAAGGGGGTTCCCGCTCCGCCCCTGTTTGAACTATGTGTTGGCCGAAAACTTTAAAACAAGTAATCGGTAGCAATTAGATGGTTCGGCGATTTAAACCTGAGATCAGGTCAACTGTACTGGAAAGTCTTCTGCATGCCGCACTGAACTTTGCCGAGAGTGGTGGTGGCTTCCTCCCAAAAATGTCTGCGGCCAAGGATGGCCGCAGTCAAGCCCACATGGATGTGCTCGTAGCGTTTTTTGGGAGGAAGCCACCACCACTCTCATACTCCAAAACTCAAGAGCATAAGAGCCGAGGCCTAATACAACTCCGAACCCACAGGCAAACCGCGCAAAGAGTTAGCGTAAGCCTCAACAATCTCGACATCGATAAAGTGCCCGATAATCCCCGGATTCTCGTGCCGGAAATTCACAATTCGATTGTTCTCCGTGCGCCCTGAATACTCCCCCGGATCCTTCTTCGACAACCCGGTTACCAGAATGCGCTGGGTCGAACCCACCATCTTGCGGCTGATATCCATCACCGTCTGATTGATCCGATCCTGCAGGATTTTCAGACGCTGCTTCTTCACTTCCATCGGCGTCTCATCTGGCAGATCAGACGCGGGCGTACCCGGGCGGGCGCTGTAAACGAAGCTGAAGGACATATCGAAACCGATATCGTTGATCAGCTTCATGGTGTCTTCAAAGTCTTTTTCCGTTTCACCGGGGAAGCCGATAATAAAATCTGATGAAAAACTGATGTCCGGACGAATCTTGCGCAGGCGGCGCAGTTTGGATTTGTACTCCAACGCCGTGTGGCCTCGCTTCATGGCAGCCAGAATGCGATCCGAGCCGCTTTGTACTGGCAGGTGCAGATGACTGACCAGTTCGGGCACTTGTTCGTATGCCTCAATCAGGGCATCGGTAAATTCGACCGGATGCGAAGTGGTGTAGCGAATACGATCTATGCCATCGATGGTCGCGATCAGAGTAATCAGCTCTGCCAGGTCCATCACGTCGCCATCGTGGGTATCGCCACGGTAGGCGTTAACGTTCTGGCCTAGCAGGTTCACTTCCCGGACACCCTGGCTGGCCAGGTGAGCAACTTCGGCAATCACATCGTCAGCTGGCCGGCTGACTTCCTCACCACGGGTATAGGGCACCACGCAGAAAGTGCAGTACTTACTGCAGCCTTCCATGATGGATACGAACGCAGAGGGGCCATCGGCGCCTGGATCCGGCAGGTTGTCGAACTTTTCGATTTCCGGGAAACTCACATCCACTACACCAACGCCGTTACCTTTCATACGCACTTCGGTGATCATATCCGGCAGGCGGTGCAGGGTTTGCGGGCCAAAGACCATATCGACATAAGGCGCCCGGTCGATAATGGCCTGGCCTTCCTGACTGGCGACACAGCCACCGACACCAATGATCAGATCAGGTTTCTTCGCTTTCAGTTTTTTCCAGCGGCCCAGTTGATGAAAGACCTTCTCCTGGGCTTTTTCACGGATGGAGCAGGTATTCAGCAACAAAATATCCGCGTCGTCCGGGGATTCGGTCATCTCTACTGCTTCGCCGGTTTTAAGCAGGTCGGCCATGCGGGATGAATCGTATTCATTCATCTGGCAACCGTGGGTTTTGATGTACAGCTTTTTGGCCATGGGTCTCAACACAACTGGATGTATTTGGCGCCTGGAGCTTTGAACTGTCCGGACTGGGCGCACTGAAAAGGAGAACTGCGCATTATAACGGGGTGATCATTCTGCAACCAGCGTTGTCTCGGTAATCTGCCAGTTTTACTGTGGTATTATTTTTGCCGTTTAAGATTCGGAGTCTGAAGTGATTGGTGCAGGACTCTCCAAAAAGCGCCCGTAAATACTTCCCTGTATGGCTTGGTCGCGCCATCCTTGGCGCTCCACGTTTTTGGAGAGTCCTGCACCAATCGCTTACTAAAACTCCACAAGACTATGACCCCCGAACGCCTTGCCCGCATCAAACAGGTTTTAAACCCCCGTCAGCCTGATCTGAGTGTACTGACTGATCAGGTTCACAAACCCAGCAAACCGGCCCCGCTGGAACGAGAGCAGCCCAGTAGAAACCAACTAGCCAGATATACCTCGCAGGCCAGATCGGCCCGGGGTGCGGTGGCTCTTTTCTGCCGGAAAAAGATGTCTGAGCGCAGCGAGTTGCTTTTTCCAGAAGAAAAGAGCCACCGCGCCGCGGGGCCAGCCCCTTTGTTTCGGGAGGGAGAAAGTTAATCTTCCCTGGTCTGAAGATACCGCTCCAATTGCTCCCGCAAAGCCTTGGGTAAGCGCGTAATCGTAAGCGCATCCTTATCCCGATCGTAGTAAATCGCCTGATTCACCAGATCCGAAGAAAAAGAAACACTCATGCCGCCACCAGAGCCCGCAATACGCACCAGCTTCTTCACCTTCCGGTGATCCGGGTGCAGTACGCCGCTCTCAGGCATCTCCGCGGACTTGCTGGCAAACTCCTTGAAGCGCCCTGGCTCATCCTCATCCAGATAGCCAGATAAAGCCTCAATGGCCACCGGCTCACCCAGCGCATGCTGCTCCTTACAGAACTCATACGCCCGCGTACGCACCTCACCAGCTTTCTCCGGCTCCGAAGACTTCGCAAAAGCCTCGACAGCATCCAGGAACGTCAGAGTTTCCTTCTCAACATCCACCTGATTGGTAAAACCGCATAGCCGGATAAACAGCTCTCCGGGTTCGCCCGTGCCGCGGGCATGAACCAGTGTAAGGTAGTTCTCAGCCGGGTTATCGCCCAGCCAGTCATCCAGTTCAATACGCATCGCCAGGTTCAGGCGCGACGTGCTCAGCACATCTGTTGTGTCCAGCGCCTGAGTGCCATCAAAACGCAGGGCGCTGTCGCTCTCCAGAATCAGCAGATAAACGACATCTGAATCTGCCAAAGCCTCATGGACGATCATCAGCTGTCCCTGAAATTCCTCCTGAGATCCGGTAAGCAGCTCCTGCCACTGGCCGAACAACCGGTCAGTGAAAGACGCAAAACTCTGCTTGTCCTCAAGATAATCCTTCAGCCAGCTTGCAAGCGGGCTTTCACCGATGTCATCCGAAAATCGCCCGTACTTTTTACCCGGCTTGCTGTTAAATAGCCGCTTCATTTGTTTGTGCAGGGCCTCATAATCACCACCCGGCTCTTGCAGGGCTTCACCACTCTGAAGGCGGGCAGGCTGCCCCGGCTGGTACTGGCTGGCGAAAGCGGTGCGTAGATGTTTGATGGCCATAAACAGAAAATTCCTGAATTAATAAGCAAAAAAGCCCCGAAGGAAACCTTCAGGGCCACAGATTCTGCCACGGACAACGATTACATTCACGACTAAAAGGGAGAATTACTGCGTAGCCTGATAGCCGTGGGTCGGGGTGTCTTTTCTGCCGGAAAAAATGTCTGAGCGAAGCGAGTTGTTTTTCCAGAAGAAAAGACACCCCGCCCCGCGGCAGACTCCTGAGCCATCAGGCCATATTCCCGGGTTAAACCCGCTTACCGCGAACCAACTCCTGCACCAGAGCCGCAGCAACACCGGGAACTTCCTCCGTGCTATCGGCTGCTATGGAAACATTGGCCACATCAGTACCAAGGTTCACAGCAATCGCAATCAAACCATAAGCTGTAAGCAGTTGCGCAGTGCGGCGGCGATCATCGGCATTACCGGCGTTATCTTCGCTCAGAATGACGGTGGTTTTACCTTGGTCAAACAGGGCACGCTCAACTGCCAAAGCAAGGGCGGGTGCCTGCTTGCCGGAGCAGCCGACGATAATCGGTTTCTGAGCCAGCCGGCGTTCGCGCTCTTCCGAGCTCACGGGCTCCAGAGTTCCTGCGGTATCTGCCAGGCCATCAATCATGCCGGCACCAACGGTTACGTTGGTAAGCCGGTCGATCACAATAAAGCTGCCCGTGGCGTGATTGCGCGAGTAGGCGTCAAATGCGATTGGTTGGCTTAGTGTCAGGTCGCACAGGCCGATTTCATTCACCTGTAACAGGGTAGGGTTGGCGTGTTGTTTCAGCGTGTTTACGTCGGTCTGATAATGGATTTTCCGAACCGTGCCAGAGGTGAATGTCGGGCCCAGTTTGATGTCATACAGGCGCCCGGTTTGAAGCGGTGCATCGGTCATCCACACGATGTTGGCCTTGAATCGGTTGCCCACTTCCGGTTCGTCTTCCGGCTTTACCAGCATGTCACCGCGGCTTAAATCGATCTCGTCCGCGAGCGTCAGCGTTACCGCCTGATCGATATAAGCTTCATCAAGATTGCCATCGAATGTCACGACTTCTTTGATGGTACTGGTGCGCCGTGAGGGCAGGGCCATGACCTTGTCTCCTGGGCGGACCACTCCGGAGGCGATGGTGCCGCAGAAGCCGCGGAAGTTCAGGTTGGGGCGGGTGACGTATTGCACCGGGAATCGGAAGTGCTCCAGATTCTTGTCGCGGCCTACTTCAACGGTTTCCAGAATGTTCATCAGCGGCTGGCCGTTAAACCACGGCATGTTCTCGCTGCGGTTGACCACATTGTCGCCTTCCAGCGCCGAGATCGGCACGAAGCGGATATCGTTCAGCCCCAGTTTGGCGGCGAAGGCCAGGTATTCCTCTCTGATCTCGTTGAAGCGGTCTTCGCTGAAATCCACCAGATCCATCTTGTTCACCGCTACCACGATGTGCCGGATACCAAGCAAGGAGGCGATAAAAGAGTGACGGCGAGTCTGGGTCAGCACACCACGGCGGGCGTCGATTATCAGAATGGCAACCTGTGCCGTAGAGGCGCCGGTGGCCATGTTGCGGGTGTACTGCTCGTGTCCCGGTGTGTCTGCAATGATGAACTTGCGCTTGTCGGTGGAGAAGTAACGATAGGCGACATCGATGGTAATGCCTTGCTCGCGCTCGGCCTGCAAGCCGTCAACCAGTAAGGCAAGATCGAGCTTTTCGCCGGTGGTGCCCATTTTGGCACTGTCGGTTTTCAGGGTGGCCATGTGATCTTCGTAGATCATTTTGGTGTCGTGCAGCAGGCGGCCGATCAGGGTGCTTTTGCCGTCATCGACGCTGCCGCAGGTTAGCAGACGCAGCAGTTCCTTGTTCTCGTGCTGCTTCAGGTAGGCCTGGATATCGTCGGCAATAAGATCAGATTGGTGTGACATATCAGAAGTACCCTTCCCGCTTTTTCTGTTCCATGGAGCCAGCCGAGTCGTGATCAATCACGCGGCCCTGACGTTCTGAACTGGTGGCCAGTAGCATTTCCTGGATGATCTCGGGCAAGGTGTCTGCCTCGGATTCAATGGCACCGGTCAGTGGGTAACATCCAAGGGTGCGGAAACGGATGGACTTCATCATCGGCGTTTCACCTTCTTTCAACGGCATGCGGTCATCGTCCACCATGATCAGTGAGCCGTCACGCTCCACCACCGGGCGCACCGCCGAGTAGTAGAGTGGAACGATTTCAATGTTCTCCAGATAGATGTACTGCCAGATATCCAGCTCGGTCCAGTTGGAGAGCGGGAACACCCGAATGCTCTCACCCTTGTTTACCTTGCCGTTATAGGTGTTCCAGAGTTCCGGGCGCTGGTTTTTCGGGTCCCAGCGGTGATATTCGTCGCGGAAGGAATAGACTCGCTCCTTGGCTCGGGATTTCTCTTCATCCCTGCGAGCGCCACCGAATGCGGCATCAAACCCATACTTATCCAGCGCTTGCTTGAGTGCCTGGGTTTTCATCACATCTGTATGCTTTGCACTGCCGTGGGTAAATGGCCCGATACCCTGTTCCACGCCGTCCTGATTGGTGTGCACAATCAGATCCAGTCCGTACTCCTTCACCTTCCGCTCCCGGAAATCAATCATGTCCCGGAATTTCCAGGTGGTGTCCACATGCATCAGAGGGAAGGGCAGCTTGCCGGGAAAAAAGGCTTTGCGGGCCAAGTGCAGCATGACCGCAGAATCCTTGCCAATGGAGTAGAGCATGACCGGGTTATCAAACTCGGCGGCCACTTCGCGGATGATGTGGATGCTTTCCGCTTCCAGTTGTTTCAGATGCGTAAGACTGTATGTGGTCATGATAATCCGTTGCCGCAGCGGGCCTTGAGGGCGTGCAAATTGAACGGCAATTATATCAGAGGCGATAAGGCTATAAGAAGTCTTACGGTTAGAGTTTTACGTTATAGCAATATAGCGCTCAAGTGAACGCTATGGGGGGTGAGCGAAAGTCTTGGGTTGTCTGACCTCAAGCAGGTTTGCACGTGCTGGCCAGGAGTTGTCGCACATACCTGTCTACGTAATCAAGCCCATTACCCTCGAAGTCCGCAAACTGGATGCCCAGTTGAAATTCGTCCTTCGCCGTTCTTCGCAGATGAACGATATTCCCGTTGGCTAAAATTGATACGGATTGGGTTGTGACGACGGGAACGGAGAACCGGGCTTTAACCGAAACCCAGTCCCCCGGAGCGGGGGCTTTCAGGTGTGGTATGAGCTGACCCGCAGTTTCCTGATTGCAGGAAACCATAACGCCTGTACGAGAGAGATTGGAGATTTTGCAGGTGAGCTGACAACCATCCGGCTTCTCGATAACGATGTCACTTACAACATCCACACGTTGCTGGTTGCGCAAATTTGGCTTCATTGTGGCAGCTTTCATGGACGCTCTTGTTGGCAATCTTGTTGGCAATCCTGCAAGCCCTGTCAGGGCATGCCCAGATTCAAATAATGTTTCAGAACAACGCGTAAAGGACAAAAAGTGTAGTTGCTTATTTTCTGATCAGCAACTCGACTGTCGTATATTTTGGCAGATTTATTATAATTTTCTGAACGATGCATCACAAAATTGATTCAGATCACGAACGTTTAGCCTCCGCTGCGGCTCGGCTTTTGCTGCAAAAGGGTGCTCTACTGGTGTAAAATCACCGCCTCCATTCATTCGCGTGCTCCCGCCGGGCGCCAGGAATCCTGAAACGCTTTATGACAGAAAAAACCGAGAACACAGTGGCTGGTAACGGCAAAGTTGGCTTTATCAGTCTGGGCTGCCCCAAGGCTCTGGTAGATTCCGAGCGTATCCTGACCCAGCTGCGGCTGGATGGCTATGACGTGGTGCCCACCTACAACGATGCAGACATTGTGGTGGTGAACACGTGCGGCTTTATTGATGCGGCCAAGCAGGAGTCTCTGGATGCCATCGGTGAAGCCATCAAGGAAAACGGCAAAGTGATCGTCACCGGCTGCATGGGCGTCGAAGCCGATAAAATCCGCGAAACTCATCCTGGCGTTCTGGCGGTATCTGGCCCGCATGCGTATGAAGAAGTGGTTGGCGCCGTGCATCAGTTTGTGCCACCAATCCGCAAGCATGACCCGTTCACCGACCTGGTGCCGCCCCAGGGCATAAAGCTGACACCACGGCATTACGCGTATCTCAAGATTTCCGAGGGCTGCAATCATCGTTGCACCTTCTGCATCATTCCGTCCATGCGCGGTGATCTGGTGAGCCGGCCCATTGGCGACGTGATGGACGAAGCGCAACGGTTGGTCGACGCCGGCGTGAAAGAGCTGCTCGTGATCTCCCAGGACACCTCGGCCTACGGTGTAGATACCAAGTACCGCACCGGCTTCTGGCAGGGGCGCCCGCTGAAAACCAAAATGCAGTCGCTGTGCGAGGCCTTGGGCGAAATGGGTGTGTGGGTGCGTCTGCACTATGTTTACCCATACCCCCACGTAGACGACATCATTCCGCTGATGGCCGAAGGCAAAATCCTGCCGTATCTCGATATTCCATTTCAGCACGCCAGCCCGAAAGTGCTGAAGGCCATGAAGCGCCCAGCCCACGACAGCAAAACCCTGGATCGCATTCGCAGGTGGCGGGAAATCTGCCCGGAACTGACCATTCGCTCCACCTTTATTGTGGGCTTTCCGGGTGAAACCGAAGCAGATTTTCAGTACCTGCTGGATTGGCTGGACGAGGCTCAACTCGATCGCGTGGGCGCCTTTACTTACAGTGCGGTCGAGGGTGCCAAAGCCAACGAAATTGACGGCGCAGTGCCTGAAGAGGTCAAGGAAGAGCGCCTGGCTCGCTTTATGACCAAGCAGGCTGAAATATCTGCCGCCCGTTTGCAGGCGAAGATTGGCACAACCATTGATGTGCTGATTGACGAGGTAGACGAAGAGGGCGCCATAGGTCGTTCCAAAGCCGATGCGCCAGAGATTGATGGCATGGTGTATCTGAACGATGTCACCGACCTGGAGCCGGGGCAGATTGTTCGTGTGGTGGTTGAACACGCCGACGAGCATGACTTGTGGGCGTCTCTGGTCTGACGATGCCCTGAAAACAGTGCGCTGAAAACAATGTGCTGAAAATAAAACGCCGCCTCTGATTCCAGGGGCGGCGTTTTTTGGTTTTGCTTTCCAGGGATTACGACGATCAGACGATATCGATCAGCACCTCACCCGGCGTTACGCGATCGCCTTTGGTTACGTAAATGGCCTCTACCTTGCCATCGATGTCGGCGTGAACCTCGGTTTCCATCTTCATGGCCTCGGTAATAAGCACCGCCTGGCCCGCACTGACTGTATCGCCTTCGTTTACCAGAACCTCCACCACATTGCCGGGCATGGCGGTGCTGACGTGTCCGGGTGTTGAGGCTTTTTTGCGACCGCTGCTGCCTTTGGCCACATATTCGTTCAGGGGTTCAAACACCACTTCTTCGGGCATACCGTCCAGCGACAAGTACAGCTTGCGCCTGCCCGCACCCGAGTCACCGGAGCCGGTAACAGCCACTTCGTAGCTCTCGCCATGGACTTCAATCCGGAACTCAGTGGCAACGCCGGTGCCCAAACGCTCCTGGGATTTCGCTTCTGGCGGTAGCAGAGGTTCCGGTACGAGAGTGCCGTCTTTACGCTGCTGCAGGAATTCGCGGCCAAGGTCCGGAAACATGGCGTAGGTGAGCACGTCTTCTTCGTTGAGGGCCAGTTCGCCAATGTCTTTGCGCAGCCTGTTCATCTCAGGGCTGAGCTGATCGGCGGGGCGGCCTTCATCGACGGACTCATTGCCGATGGCTTTGTTGCGAAGTTGTTCATTTACCGGCGCCGGTGGCTGGCCGTAGCCACCCTGAAGATAGCGTTTTACCTCGTTGGTGATGGTTTTGTAGCGCTGGCCGGCCAGAACGTTGTAAACGGCCTGAGTGCCTACGATCTGCGAGGTGGGTGTGACCAGTGGCGGAAAGCCCAGGTCTTCACGCACCCGCGGAATCTCATCGAATACTTCGCGAATGCGGTCCAGGGCGTTCTGTTCTTTGAGCTGGTTGGCCAGGTTAGACATCATGCCGCCGGGCACCTGGTTGATCTGTACCGATACGTCCTCACGGGTGAACTCGCTTTCAAATTGCTGGTACTTCTTGCGGACTTCGCGGAAGTAGTCGGCAATCTCGCTCAGCAGCTTCAAGTCCAGTCCGGTGTCGTAAGCGGTGCCTTTGAGTGCGGCCACCTGGGATTCAGTGGCAGGGTGGCTGGTGCCCGAGGAAAACGATGAAATGGCCGTATCGATACGATCGGCTCCGGCCTCAATGGCTTTGAGTTGGCACAAAGGCGCCAGGCCTGAGGTTGAGTGGCTGTGAATGACCAGCGGCAGGTCCACTTCAGCCTTGATGGCTTGCACCAGATCAAAGGTAGCGTAGGGTGTTAGCAGCCCCGCCATGTCCTTGATAGCGATAGAGTCTGCGCCCATGGCCTGCATGGCTTTGGCTTGCTGCACAAACAACTCCGGGGTGTGCACAGGGCTGGTGGTATAGCAGATGGTGCCCTGGGCGTGCTTGCCGGCTTTTTTCACCGCTTTCATGGCCGTTTCGATGTTGCGCAGGTCGTTCAGTGCGTCGAACACCCGGAATACGTCTATGCCGTTGTCTGCGGCTTTCTGTACAAAAGCCTCTACGACGTCGTCGGCGTAATGGCGATAGCCCAGCAAGTTCTGGCCTCGCAGCAGCATCTGCAGGCGGGTGTTGGGCAGGGCCTCTCGCAACTGGCGCAGCCGCTCCCAGGGGTCTTCTTTCAAAAACCGAACGCAGGCGTCAAAGGTGGCGCCGCCCCAGACTTCCAGCGACCAGTAGCCAATCTTGTCCAGCTTATCGCAGATCGGCAGCATGTCCTCGGTACGCATGCGGGTTGCAATCAGCGACTGGTGCGCGTCACGCAAGGTCAGGTCGGTCACTTCAATTCGTTTTGCTTGGCTCATGATGTCTTTCTCCTGCGGATTACCAGCCTGCATGCGCGGCAATGGTGGCGGCGAGGGCAAGCGCAATTTCACTGGGGTGGCGCTTGGTTGAATAGTTCAGCAATTCCGGGTGGTCGGGCACAAAGCTGGTGTTGAATATCCCTTTGCGAAAATCCGGGTGATCCAGGATTTGCTGGTAATAGATGGCGGTGGTTTTGATGCCGTGCAGGCGCATGTCGTCCAGTGCGCGTTTGCCCCGGGCGATCACCTCATCCCATGTCAGCGCCCACACCACCAGTTTCAGGCACATGGAATCGTAGTAAGGAGGGATTTCGTAGCCGGTATAGATGGCAGTATCCACCCGTACGCCGGGGCCGCCGGGCGCGTAGTAATGGGTGATGCGACCAAAGCTGGGCAGAAAGTCGTTTTTCGGATCTTCCGCGTTGATGCGAAACTGCAGCGCATAGCCCCGGTACTGAATATCCTCTTGTCTATAGCTCAGGGGCAGCCCGGAGGCGATGCGCAGTTGCTCGCGCACAATGTCCACACCGGTAATGGCCTCGGTAATGGTGTGTTCCACCTGAACCCGGGTGTTCATTTCCATAAAGTGCACTTCGTTGCCAGACAGCAGAAATTCCACGGTGCCAGCGTTCTCGTAGCCCACGGCTTTGGCAGCCCGAACGGCCAAATCGCCGATGTACTGTCGCTGCTCTGGCGTCAGTTGCGGGCTGGGGGCGATCTCGATCAGTTTCTGATTGCGGCGCTGTATGGAGCAGTCACGCTCGAACAGATGGATAGCGTTGCCCTGGCTGTCTGCCAGTATCTGCACCTCAATGTGGCGCGGGTTCACAATGCACTTTTCCATGAACACTTCGGCGGAACCAAAAGCCTTCGTGGCTTCAGAAATGACCCGTGGGTACTGCACTTTCAATTCTTGTGGTGTGTCACAGCGGCGGATGCCGCGGCCGCCTCCACCAGAGGTGGCTTTCAGCATCACCGGATAGCCGATGTCGTTGGCCAGTTCCAGGGCCTCATCAAGGCTGTCCAGATTGCCCTCGGAGCCCGGTGTAATGGGGATGCCTGCGGCACGCATGCTGTCGCGGGCCTGGGTCTTGTCACCCATGCCATGGATTACGCTGGATTTCGGGCCGATAAACGCCACGCCTTTTTGTTCGCACAGGCGGGCAAAGTTGGCGTTTTCTGACAGGAATCCGTAGCCAGGGTGAATGGCATCGCAGCCGGTTTCGACCGCCAGATTTACGATGCGAGCCGGGTCGAGATAGCCTGCCAGAGGGTCATCGCCCAACGAGTAGGATTCATCGGCCCGCTTGACGTGCAATCCGTAACGGTCCGGTTCGGTGTAGATGGCCACCGAGCGTATCCCCATTTCTGCACAGGCGCGAATGATGCGGACGGCGATCTCGCCGCGATTGGCGATTAACACTTTCTTCAGCATGGGAGGTTCCTCATTGCTTCGTCCCGAATGAAGGTGACAAAAAGAGTAAAGGGATAGATCTTCGACGAAAAATTGATATTATTTTGTTTATCTATAAGTAATAACTTATAAGTGGCAGAAGGAAACATGTTTTATGCCCCTCAGTATCCAGAAACTGGCCAGCCGACTGACCTTCCGACAGCTTCAGGTTTTCAAGGCCGTGAATGATTTGAAAAGCTACAGCAAGGCAGGAGAGCTGCTTGGCCTGACCCAGCCCGCCGTCAGCAGCCAGGTACGCCACCTGGAGCAGGCGCTGGGTATGCCGATGTTTGAGTATGTTGGGCGCAAGCTCTATTGCACTGCTGCCGGCGAGGAGATGGCGGGTTGTGTACGTTCAGTGTTCCGGGAGCTGGAGCGTGTGCAAAATAGCTTGGCGGCGCTTGAAGGGCGGGTGGCAGGGGAGCTAAGGCTGGTGGCGGTGAATACCGCGCAGTACGTGGTGCCTTACATGCTGAGTGCGTTTTTGCAGTTGAACCCGCAGGTGACTGTATCGGTGGCAGTGGTTAACCGGGCAACGGCCCTGCAGCGGCTGAATGACAATGCCGATGATTTGGTGATTATGGGTATGGTTCCAGCCGAGCGGCCGCTGACATCGTTACCGTTTCTGGATAACGAGCTGGTGCCGGTGGTGCCCAGTGGTCATCCGCTGCTCCAGCAGCAAAATGTGACGGCTCAGGAGTTTCTGGATAGTGGGCTGCTGGTGCGGGAAAGTGGTTCAGGTAGCCGCTTGGCGCTGGAGTTGCACTGCCAGGATCAGCGTTTACGGGCAAAGCCAAGTATAGAGTTAGGCTCTAATGATGCGTTAAAGCACGCTGTTCTCGCTGGCCTGGGTGTGGCCGTTCTGCCCAAGCTGGGTGTGTCGTCAGAACTTGCCTTGGGCAGCCTGCATATTGTTGATATCAAGGGCTTTCCACTGAGACGCAGTTGGTGTGTAGTCTACCCGCAGGCGCGGCACCCTACGCCGGCCATGCGGGCATTTATTGACTACGTGCAGCAAAATATCCGCCAGTTCGAGCAGATGTTTCTCAGTCGCTGAGTTTTATCAGCAGGATTTCAGTAAACAGCTTCGGGTTGCCTTGCCCTTTGGAGGCCTTCATCAAAGGCCCCATAAAGCCACCGAGCATCTTCTTCTGCTTCTTGGGGTCGGTTTCCTGCTGGTACTGTGCAACCTGATCCGGCATGCCCGCCAGAACCTCATCCACCATCTGCTCCAGCGCACCGGTGTCCGATACTTGTTTCAGGCCTTGGGCTTCGATGATGGCATCGGCATTGTTGCTGTCACCGTTCCAAAGTGCTTCAAACACTTTCTTGGCCCCGGACGACGACACGGTGTTGTCGGCAATGCGCGCGACCAGTTGGCCGAGCTGTGTACCAGAGATGGGGGCTTGAGCTACGCTTTTGTCTTCGGCATTGAGGCGCGCGGAGAACTCACCCAGCACCCAGTTGGCGGCCAGTTTTGCATCTTTGCCGTGGCTGGCGGTTTCTTCGAAGAACGCTGCCATACGCGCATCATCGCTGAGCAAGCGGGCGTCGTAATCATTGAGGCCATACTGCTCTTTGAATCGTGCTTTGCGTTCGTCTGGTAGCTCCGGCAACAAGTCGCGGGCACTTTCAATAAAGGCGTCGTCGATCACCACCGGCAGCAGATCCGGGCAGGGGAAGTAGCGGTAATCGTTAGCTTCTTCCTTGCTGCGCATGGAGCGGGATTCGTCGCGGTCGCCGTTGTAGAGGCGGGTTTCCTGAATGATTCTGCCGCCATCTTCCAGAATGTCCATTTGCCGTTCCACTTCGTGGGCGATAGCCTGCTCCATAAAGCGGAATGAGTTCAGGTTTTTGGTTTCGGTGCGGGTGCCCAAAGTGTCCGAGCCCTTGGGCTTGAGCGATATGTTTACGTCAAAACGCAGGGAGCCCTGGCTCATATCGCCATCGCAGATGCCCAGCGAAGACACCAGGCTGTGCAGCTTTTTGGCGAACGCGACAGCTTCTTCGGCGCTGTTCATGTCTGGCTCGGTGACGATTTCAATCAGCGGTGTGCCGGCGCGGTTCAGGTCGATGCCGGTCATACCATGAAAGTCTTCGTGTAGCGATTTGCCGGCGTCCTCTTCCAGGTGGGCGTGGTGAATGCGCACACGTTTGCTGCTGCCGTCAGCCAGATCAACATCCACAAAGCCGGGGCCGACAATGGGGTGGTCCAGCTGTGTGGTTTGATAACCCTTGGGCAAGTCCGGGTAAAAGTAGTTTTTACGATCGAACACCGAACGCCGACCGATTTCGGCGTTCACGGCCAAACCAAACATTACCGCGTAACGGAACGCCTGTTCGTTGGGCACCGGTAGAGTGCCTGGCATGGCCAGGTCAACGGCGCTGGCCTGGGTGTTGGGTTCGGCACCAAAGGCGGTGCTGGAGCCGGAAAAAATCTTGGTTTTGGTGGCAAGCTGAGCGTGAATTTCCAGCCCGATCACAATATCCCACTGCATAACGGTTCTCCTGATTCGGGCTTACTGGGGAAGTTTCTGGTGCCAGTCGGTAACCTGCTGGAACTGGTGAGCTGCGTTCAGCAGACGGGCCTCTTCAAAATAGTTCCCGATAATCTGCAACCCGACCGGAAGGCCGTCAACAAAACCTGCCGGAACCGACATGGCTGGAACGCCTGCAAGGTTCACGGCGATGGTAAAAATATCTTCCAGGTACATGGTCACCGGGTCGTTGATTTTCTCGCCCTGCACAAACGCAGGTGAAGGTGAAACCGGGCTCATCAGCACATCTGCTTCCTTGAAGGCATTGATGAAATCTTGCTGGATCAGACGGCGAACCTTTTGGGCTTTCAGGTAATAGGCATCAAAATAGCCGGCTGAAAGCGCATAGGTGCCCACCAGAATGCGGCGCTTTACCTCGCCTCCGAAGCCTTCGGCGCGGGTGCGGGTATAAAGATCGTTGAGATCCTGTGGATTTTCGCAGCGATAGCCGTAACGCACACCGTCAAAGCGCGACAGGTTGGCGGAGGCTTCGGCCGGGGCAATCACGTAGTAGGCGGCAATAGCCAGCTTGGCGTGGGGCAGTGAGACTTCTTTCACAGTGGCGCCCAGCTTCTCGTATTCCTTCACTGCATTGCGCACCTGCTGCTCCATCGCAGGGTTGAGCTGGTCTGAGAAATACTCTTTCGGAAGGCCAATGCGCAGGCCTTTTAGAGGCTCGTTCAAAGTGGCGGTGTAGTCCGGCACGGCGCGATCAACGCAGGTGGAGTCCTTAGGATCGAACCCGGCCATAACATTCAGCATCAAAG
>TARA_R110002096_G_scaffold415208_1_pt1 | contig 26652 bp, 22 predicted proteins | sample TARA_R110002096 | Tara Oceans TARA_R110002096 (sample SAMEA4397295) | marine metagenome | biome: Polar Biome; feature: [DCM] deep chlorophyll maximum layer (ENVO:01000326); material: water (ENVO:00002006), including particulate matter (ENVO:01000060) such as... | depth 35 m
GACAGCAGGAGGCATGTATATATTTTTAGAAACTTCAGGAGGAGCTCTAGGAAGCTCTGATGAATTTATTTCACCTCCTATTTTTATAGACGATACCCTTGCAACTGTTGAGTTATCGTTTTGGTACCACATGCATGGAGCTACAATGGGAGATTTAATAGTAATGGCAGATACTAGTGGAATTAGAGACACTTTAACAACTATTTCGGGTCAACAACAAACCAATCAAGGTGATGCATGGCTAGAAGCAAAAACCTTTTTAGCAGGTTACTCAGGTAAAAGTGTACAGATTGTTTTTAAAGGAGTTAGAGGTAGTTCTTTTACTGGAGATATGGCGATAGACGATGTTAAAATAGTCGTTCCTTCTCCTATTAATGGTGAATTATCTGATATTATAAGTCCAATTTCAGGTTGTGGATTAGATTCTACTGAGACTGTTGAAGTTGAAATCACCAATGCAGGAACTGATACATTAGCTAATTTTTCAGTTTCCTTTGTTTTAAATAATGGAACTCCTGTGACAGAGACATTCACTGGTTCTATATTACCAGGCTTAAGTTCAAATTATATTTTCAGTACTACTGTTAATGTTTCCATACCAGGAAATTATGACATAAAAGCTTACTTAAGTATTACAGGTGATTTAGATCAAAGTAATGACACTGCTAGCAGCGACTTTATAAACATTCCAATTGTGGGAGGATTTCCATATACAGAAGGTTTTGAAAATGGAAATGGTGGATGGATTTCAGGAGGAACAAATAGCACATGGGCGCTTGGTACACCTGCTAATACTATTATAAATTCAGCTTCAAATGGAACTCAAGCCTGGGTCACAAATCTAACAGGGCAATACAATAACAATGAAGCTTCATGGGTAGAATCCCCTTGTTTTGATTTCTCAACATTAAATGCACCAATAATAGAATTAGACATTTGGTGGAACTCAGAGTTTAGTTGGGATGGAGCTGTGCTTCAATCATCTGTTAACGGAGGCACCACTTGGCAAAAAGTAGGTTCTTTCGGAGATCCTGATAATTGGTACAATGATAATTCGATTAATGGATTAGCTCCACTTGAAATTTCTCAAGAGGGATGGACAGGAACAGGTACTTCGAGTAGTTCAGGCTGGGTTACAGCAAAACACGATTTAACCGGTTTAGGAAATGTTTCAGGAGTTATTTTAAGAATAGCTTTTGGTTCTGATGGTTCAGTAACGGATGAAGGGTTTGCATTTGATAGTGTTCGAATTTTTGATGCTCCACCAATCAACGGAGGTGTTGCATCAATCGTTAGTCCGACAAGCGGATGTGGACTTGGAGCAGCAGATTCGGTAAGAGTTGCTGTCTTGAATACCGGTAGCGATACCTTATCTAACTTTTCAATTGCTTACGTGCTAGATAATGGAACACCAGTTACGGAAACTTTTACAGGGTTTATATTGCCAACCGATACTGCTGTTCATACATTTAACACTACCGTAAATATCTCTACTATTGGAAGCTACACTTTGCAAGCCTATGTTACAGTGGCAGGAGATATTGATGCAAGTAATGATACTTTAAGTATTAACTTCCAAAACATTCCAATTGTTGGAGGCTTCCCGTATGCTGAAGGATTTGAAAATGGTAATGGTGGATGGGTCTCAGGTGGAGCATTGAACTCTTGGGCGCTTGGAACACCTGCAAATACTGTAATCAATTCAGCTTCAAATGGAACACAAGCATGGGTTACGAACCTTACAGGACAATACAATAACAATGAAGCCTCTTATGTAGAATCTCCTTGTTTTGATTTCAGTACATTAAATGCACCGATAATTGAATTGGATATATGGTGGGAATCCGAATTTAGTTGGGATGGAGCTGTACTTCAATCTTCAATAAATGGTGGTACAACTTGGCAAAAAGTAGGTGCTTTTGGAGATCCTAACAATTGGTATACTGACAATACAATTAATGGATTAGCTCCGCTTGAAGTCTCTCAAGAAGGTTGGACAGGAAGAGGTACTTCAGGAAGTGCAGGTTGGGTTACAGCAAGACATGACTTAACGGGATTAGCTAATGTATCTGGAGTTATTTTAAGAATTGCATTTGGATCTGATGGGTCTGTAACTGATGAAGGGTTTGCTTTTGACAGCGTTCGAATTTTTGATCCTACTTTAGATGCAACCATTAGTAGTTTAATAAGTCCTATTGCTTCAGTAGATTCCTGCTATTCAGCAAGTGAGAATGTAGTTGTTAACTTAAAAAATGAAGGAGGAGCTGTAATTGATTTTACATCTGACAGTGCATTAATTGAAGTGAACGTTAGTGGAGCACTAATAGCTTCATTAAGTACAACAATTAACAATAACAGTCTAAATTCAGGATTGCCTCTTATTGGAAATGACAGTATAGCTGTTCCGGTTGGTTTAGTAAACTTAAGTGCTCCAGGAACTTATAATTTTGAAATTATTGTAACTATTCCTACTGATCCAAATTCTAGCAATGATACCTTATACACCACATTGGTAATAAATCCAGTTTCAGGTGGAATCGTTTCAGGAAATGACAGTATTTGCCTTGGTGATACCATTATTATTAGTACAGCAAATTATCAAGGTAGTCTGCAATGGCAAGAATTTAATGGCACCAATTGGGTTGATATAAATGGAGCAACTCTTAGCTCGGTAGCTGTTAATCCTTCAGTTTCGACAGACTATAGAGCAGTTGCTTGTGGAACAGCATTTTCAGATACTTTGAGCATTACTACTCTGAATATTACCACCCCGATTTTAGTAAATGACACCGTTCTTGAAATTAGTGGTGTTTGTGGTGGTTCAGCTACTGCGACTGGAGTTATCTCCAATTCGCAAGCAGGAACTACTTACAAATGGTTTGATGCTGCTACAGGAGGTAATGAAATTTTAACTGGTGGTCAATATCAATTGAGTACTAACGGAGATTCAATTAGCTTTACTGTAGCAAGTACAGTTTTGGGTAGTCCTGTAAGTGCAAATGTTTGGGTAGAGGCATCAATTGGAAACATTAACTGCAATAACTCTAGAGTTCCATTGTATTTATTTATCGACTGTATTGTTGGATTAGATAATAATAGTTTAGGAAAAACTACTTCATTGAGTGTTTATCCGAATCCTTCAAGTGGTTTGTTTACTTTAAACATCAACACAGAAAAGCAAGAGCAATTTGTGTTAACTGTAAGAGATGTGAAAGGTCAACTAGTTTACACTGGCGATGTGAGTGTAAACGGTGAATACAGAAACGATCTTGACTTTACTGGATTTGCAAAAGGTGTTTACTACTTACAAGTTCAAACTGAAACTGCATCTAAAATAGAGAAGTTGATTATTCAGTAAGATAGATATATCTAACATTAACATAAAAGCCCTCTTAGTTAATTCTAAGGGGGCTTTTTTTTGGCAATAACGCATAAATTAAAAACCATAAAGAAATTAAGGAAAATTAAGGGCGGTTATACTCTTAATTTTCTCATATCTTATACACACAGCCAAACCAAAACAAAAAAAAACCCGAGCTTTCGCTGGACGTTTTTTGCTCCCCCTCTTGGGCTTACCTCGACTCGTTCCTCGCTCGGCATAAACTTCTCGCCCAATCTAAAACAAAAAACGCCCAACTCTCGTTGGACGTTTTTGCTCCCCCTCTTGGGCTCGAACCAAGGACCCTCTGATTAACAGTCAGATGCTCTAACCAACTGAGCTAAGGAGGAAAATTTCTTTATAGGAAATCTTTCCAATAATTGGGATGCAATATTAGCTTAAAGTTTTCAATTAAACAATATCTTTGCGCAAAATTTAAAACAGAGATATGAGTTTATTATCAATAGGAACAGTAGCATTTGACGCAATTGAAACACCATTTGGAAAGACAGATAAAATACTAGGAGGCGCAGCGACATTTATAAGCCTTGCAGCTTCAAATTTTTTACCAAAAAGTAACATCGTTTCAGTTGTTGGAGAGGATTTTCCTGAAGAATACATCAAGATGCTACAAGACCATGGAGTAAATACAGACGGTTTACAAATAAAAAAAGGTGAGAAAACCTTCTTTTGGTCAGGTAAGTACCACAACGATATGAATACTAGAGATACTTTAGACACTCAGTTAAACGTATTAGAAAATTTCGATCCAATCATTCCTGAATCATATCAAGATTGCAACTACTTAATGTTGGGAAATTTAGCTCCATCAGTTCAGAAAAAAGTAATTGAAAGAATGCATAAGCGTCCTAAATTAATTGTGATGGATACCATGAACTTTTGGATGGACATAGCGATGCCTGATTTAAAAGCTACTTTAAAACTAATTGATGTGCTTTCAATTAATGATGAAGAAGCTAGACAATTATCTGGAGAATACTCCTTGGTGAAAGCAGCTCAAAAAATTATGATAATGGGACCAAAATACTTGGTTATTAAAAAAGGAGAGCATGGAGCATTGCTTTTCCATAAAAATCAAGTTTTCTTTGCTCCTGCTTTGCCTTTAGAAGAAGTTTTTGATCCAACCGGTGCCGGTGATACTTTTGCAGGAGGTTTTATCGGCTATTTAGCTCAAACCGATGACATTTCTTTCGAAAATATGAAAAGAGCTTTAATTCACGGAAGTGCTTTGGCCTCTTTTTCAGTTGAAAAATTTGGTACTGAGCGTATCGTTGGATTAACAGAAGCAGAAGTTAACCACAGGATTCAAGCTTTTATTGATCTTTCTCAGTTCGATATTGTACTAGAAAATTAAATCCGTCAAGGAAAGTTATAGCTTATCAAGGTTAGCAAGGTATTTTGCCGCCTGCTTTAGAACAGCTGTCTTTTGATCTGGATCTTGTTTTTCCCAATTGGCAACGATTATTCCCATGCGTTGATTTTTCTTCCATAAATCAATGTGGCGGTCGATGAAATTCCAATAGAGACTGTTGAAGGGACAAGCTTTATCGCCTATCTTTTCTGATGAATTGTAGTGGCATTTTTGGCAATAATTACTCATCTTATTGATGTAATTTGCAGAAGAAACATAAGGTTTTGTAGCAATTAATCCTCCATCTGCATATTGACTCATTCCTCTGGTATTGGGCAATTCCACCCATTGAATGGCATCAATGTAAATTCCTAAATACCATTGATCTACTTCAGCAGGATTTATTCCCGCTAGTAAGGCAAAGTTTCCTGTCACCATCAATCGTTGAATGTGATGGGCATAAGCATAATCCAAGGATTGTTGAATAGTATCTTGCAAACAATTCATTTTTGTTTTCCCTGTCCAATAAAACTCTGGCAACTTATTGTCGTGACTTAATTGATTCACCTTTTCATATTCTGGCATTTTAGCCCAATAAATTCCGCGCATGTACTCTCGCCAACCTAAAATTTGTCGAATAAACCCTTCCACTTGAGAAATGTCTATTTCAGAGCGATTATGTTCCCAATAACTTAGAATTTCATCAATTACTTCTTTTGGAGAAAGCATTTTACAATTCAATGCAAAAGACAAACGTGAATGATAAATGCTCCATAGATTTTTTGCCATTGCATCTTGAAAATCACCAAAATAAGGCAAGCAATTCACGATAAAAAATTCTAGTAAATCAGTGGATTCTTCTCTATTTGTTGGCCAAATAAAACTCTTTTCATCAACATTCCCAATGGTTTTAATTTCCATTTTTAAGATTAGCGAATGAATTTCACTAACGTCTTTAGCATATAGTTTCGGAGAAATAACAGTCAAATCTTTGGGCAGCTTTTTTCTATTGGATGCATCGTAATTCCACTTACCTCCAAGAGGTTTATCATCATTTTCTATTAGAATTTGATGTTTTTTACGCATGGCTCTGTAGAAACTTTCCATTAGCCACTGTTTGCTTTTCTTTTTCTCAAAAAAATCTTTCAACTCTGACCTTGAAGTAAAGAAATGTTCAGTATCAGATGCAGCGCATTCTATGGATAATTGATTGGTAAGCTCATTTAAAACTATATCAAGTCTATATTCATCAGGTAATTGGTATTCAAATCTTTCAAAATTTTGCGATTCTACTAAATGAGTGATATTGTCTGAAAAGGATTGTAAGTTTGATGAATTATCTAGTTTTAAATAGATTGTTTGAAAGCCCTTTTCATTTAACGTATCATTAAAGTTTCGCATGGAAAAAAAAAAAGCAATGACCTTTTGGATGTGATGTGACACATAGCTCGCTTCTTCCATGGTTTCCATTAAAACATAGGTGTAATTATTATCCTTTTTCTTAAACCAAGAGTGCTGAAGATTAAGCTGATCGCCAAGAATTAATCTGAGTGTCTTTTTCATTAATTTGATGAATTTAGATCATTTAAAACAAAAATTGCAATTTAGATGTTTAAATAATTATGATTTTAGGAATAGATTTCGGTGCTAAAAAAGCGGGATCCACCGTAATAGCTACTTTAACTGATGAAAACAAAGTTGATTTTTTTATTAGTGAAAAAAATCAAGATGCCGATCAATTCATCAATGATGTAATAAATCGTCTTGATGATGTCTGGTCTGTTTACATTGATGCACCACTTTCATTACCAAAAACCTACAGTACCCCTGACCAAGATGGAGATTTTTTTTACAGAGAAGCCGATAAATTGACAGGTGCAATGTCGCCAATGTTTTTAGGTGGGCTTACAGCCAGAGCAATGAAAATTAAAAGAGAATTAGTTAAAAAGGGAATCAAAGTAGTTGAAACATATCCTGGAAAACTAGCGAAGGTATTGCAATTAAACGAATTAGAATACAAGCAAGATTTAGAAAAACTAACCATCCTTTGCGAAAAAGTAAAAGGAATGAGTGGATTTAGTTTTGAATGTTCAGCAGTTAAAACTTGGCATCATTTCGATGCCTTGCTCTGCTTGTATTCTGCAAGGCGACATGAAATGCAATCTGCTATGGTATTTGGGAAAGAAGATGAAGGTACCATTACTGTTTAGCTTTCTGAGCTTCTTTGTAAAACTTCCAAGGCACAAATAACATCCCAAAACACTCCCCTTTTTCTTTTCCCAAATGTTTGTGATGCACTTTATGTGCTTTTCGAATAGCTCTAAAATAAGCATTGTCAGATTTTTTAAACCACTTGAATCGTTGGTGAATAAATACATCATGAACTGTAAAATAAGTGATACCATAAAACAAAATTCCCAATCCCATTGAAAGACCATAAGCAAACCAAGCCTCTGACCAACTAATAAATAGAAAGGTGCTGATTGTGGCATAAAAAAGAAAAAAAGCATCATTCCGCTCAAACCAGCCTTTTTCAGGTTGATGATGATCCTTATGCAAGGTCCATAAAAAACCATGCATCACATATTTGTGCGTGAACCAAGCCATGAACTCCATTCCGAAAAAGGTGCCGATTAATATCAGTAAATTGATTGCAAATTCCATTTAGCAAATTTATTTGTTTTTAAGTAACAAAGCACGACCAATTTTGTTATACCAAAGTAGTATTTAAATGCCGTTCATAAAAATTCATCAGGTATAATACCGATATAGATTTTAAAGAGTATTTTGTAATAAAACGAAGACCAATTTTAACTGTATTTTTAATATAAAATGCCGATTCTATAGACAATTAGTCCAATTTAGTTGGACTATTACGTATATGCTATCGGTTTTATGCGATATTTAAATCATAATCAGTATTAACAAACTATGAAATCTAAATTGGGGAAATGGCTATTTATTTGGCTTTTGGGAATGACCGCGATGGTTGTTTTAATTGCTTTACTGTTTCCAGGTAAGCACGTAGATTTAAAAGAAATTAATTTCAAAACAAGCTCCTCTTCCAGAATTTATTTTAAAAATATGCGCTCCTATTTTTATGATAGTGAACAAGATAAAGCCTCTAATTACCAGTTAAACAGAATTAGCACAAGAGAAATTGATGACTCAAACACCTTCAACTTTATAATTATTGATAATTGGTTGTTAGATGAAGCTTACATCATGCTTGAAACGAACTTAGTTGATTTTCCAGATTCATCAATAAAAATCAAGTATGTAGAATCGAATGAAGAGAAGTTCATACAGCTGAAAGAAGCCAACAATGAGGCAAATTATATTTTTGCAGCTCAACTATATGAAGTAATCAGTAGAAAAAATCAACTATCTATTTATCAATCTAATAAATGGACTCCTTTTAGCCAAGAGGAATTAAAATCGCTAAAAAAAAGCTTGGAAGATTATTTTAAGTTGGTTGGAAAAATCTATTAAACTTCTCTTTCTAAACTTACTAAGGCAACTTTAATCACTTCATCTTCTTGATTGACAACTTTGTAAAAGACATTGTCGCCCCACACATTCCTACCAATATAGGCTTTAATCCTATTTTTAATAAAATGTAAAGATAGTTTTGCTTCATTCTCATCATATTCTACCCCTTTGCTTTCTGCAAACTCGTAAAACTCTTTTAAGAGATTTTGGTCAACAGTGAAACTTTTAAAAAAGCGCTCATCATTGTACTTGCTTTTTAGGATTTCTCTATTCTTGTCCACATAATTAAATCCGAATTGATAAAAAATTCCTTGAAAATTTAAAAAACTCAAGTAAGCAGTCGCATTATTGGTATCTAAAGGAACAAAAATGTCTGGAAAAATTCCGCCACCTCCATAAAGCGTTTTCCCTTTTGGAGTCAAATATTTTAATGAATCAGGGAAACTAATGCTATCAGCAGACATCAATTCTCCATTTTCATAGCGCTTATAAGCTTCTTCATTGTATGCCTCCAAACCGTCTGTATAAGGCTTTTGAATACTTCTCCCAGTTGGTGTATAGTAACGCGCTACAGTCAAACGAATAGCTGATCCATCAGGCCATTGAATCCCTTCTTGCACCAAGCCTTTTCCAAAAGACCTTCTCCCTATGATTATTCCATAATCATTGTCTTGAAGCGCTCCAGCTAAAATTTCACTTGCAGAAGCAGAACCCTCATTAATTAAAAGCGCAACCGGAGTTTTTTCAAGAATCCCTTTTGAGGACGCATAAAAGTTTTTTCTTGTTCGAGCTTTTCCCTCTGTGTAAACAATTAAATTGTCTGAAGGCAAAAATTCATCAGCAATATCAATCGCCGATTTCATATAACCCCCGGTGTTGTTTCGTAAATCCAAAACTAACTTTTCCATGCCTTGCTTTCGCAAATCAGTGACAGCTTCAATAAATTCATCGTAAGTTGTACGAGCAAAACGAATGATTTTTATATACCCTATATTTTCCTCCATGAGAAAATTTGCTTCAACACTGTAGAGCGGAATCTCATCTCTTTCAATTGTAAAATCAATTAATTCTTTCGTACCACTTCGGCTAACTTGAATCGTTACCTTTGATTTTTTTGGCCCTTTCAGCAGCTTAACCACTTTGGTGTTGGAAATATCTTTTCCAACAATCGATTTTCCTTCAACAGCAACTATCCTATCTCCTGCCCTAACCCCAACTTGCTCTGATGGGCCTCCACCAATAGGCTGAACTACAACTACCGTATCTTCTTGTATTCTGAACTCAATCCCAATTCCATCAAAATTCCCTTCCAAGGGATCATTCATTGCATGGTAGTCGCTTTTTGGAATGTAATAAGAATGTGGATCCAGGTTTTGTAAAATTTCATTGATGGTTTTTTCAATAATTTTTTGCTCTTTGATTGAATCAACATAATCACTTTGAATGTATTGCATCACTTGGTGCAACTTATCATTCTGGCTAAGATTCTTTTCTGAAAACAGCAAAGTTGTAGATTGTGGAGCTAGTTTTTGACCCATGTATAATCCTAGCGCTAAAACAACAGCTATAATTAATGGAAGCGTGATCGCAATTTTATTTGGCTTCATTTTTATCCTTCTAAGTTTTCAATGTGTGTTACCTCAATCCCTGATTGTTCAAGAAACGCTACTCCAGAATTATCTTTGTAGGCATTTAAATACACCACTCTTTTAATTCCAGCTTGTAAAATTAATTTACTGCACTCACGACAAGGAGATAATGTTATATAAAGCGTTGCTCCGTTAGAATTGTTCGTCGATTTTGCTACTTTCATTATGGCATTTGCTTCTGCATGCAAAACATACCAAAGGGTTTTTTCATCTTCATCTTCGCAACAGTTGTCGAACCCAGTTGGAGTTCCATTATACCCATCGGAAATAATCATGCTGTCTTTTACAATCAAAGCACCAACTTGCTTGCGCTCGCAATGAGAAAGCTTTGCCCATTCTTTAGCCATTTTTAAATATGCCCGGTCATATCGAAGTTGTTTCTCTTTGCTTTCGTACTTTATTCTCATGATCTGCTTTCCTCAATTTTTAACTTGGTTCTGAAGAATTTGTGTTCTCAACGATGTATTTTTCTATAATACTTGGAAAATATGCTTGCTCTAATTCTTGAATCTTTTGCTTTAAACCCTCTAAAGTTTCATTTGAACCAATAGAACATCTTTTTTGAGAAACTATTTTCCCTTCATCAAAGTTTTCGTTCACTAAATGAACGGTTATTCCGCTTTCAGTTTCTTTGGCATCAATTACTGCTCGGTGAACATGGTCGCCATACATTCCAAATCCACCATATTTTGGCAACAAGGAAGGGTGGATGTTTAATATTCTATTTGTAAATTTATTGATAATCTTAGGAGAAATTTTCCTCAAAAACCCACCTAATATTATCCAATCTATGGCTCTACTTTGCAGCATTTTTAATGGCTCATCAGCTTGTTCGAACTCTTTATTTGAAAAATAAAAACAGGGAACAGAATACTGCTCAGCTACAGCAACAACACCTGCATCTTGTTTATTTGTAAGAATGCAATCAACTGAAATTTGCTCAGTCTTTGACTTGAAATAACGCATTATGTTAGCTGCATTTGAACCAGTTCCAGAAGCAAAAATTGCAAGTCGAATCATGCTAATTTATTATGATGGCTTTTTTTAATGGAGGTCAAAGTTACTTCAATTGAAGTAATTTGATTTACTATAGCAATTTAACTTCAAAAACCACTTTTAATTTTTACAAAACTTAATATTTGTAGGTAAATATGAATTTTTTAAAGGTACTTATATGACAAGCAGCCGTTTTGATTCATAAAGAAATAGCTTACTAAAGCTTTACTTCCAGTTTAGAACAATCGTAACTAATCAGTTCGCTATTTCACTCTTTACTTAATATTTAAAACTAAAACCAAATAGAAACATAGATTTGTATTATTGCTAATGCTTCGATTTTTCTAGCATAATAGTCGCATTCAATGAAAATAAAGTAGTTCATAGAAAAGAACTTTTAAACATAGTGATCCCTATGTAAAGCGAAGCTTTTATGTTTTTTTAGTTTTTACAAGCTATGTTACTACGTGGTTAAAAATAATACTGATTAGTTACAAATTTTGATTTTGCTTGCTAATCGAATTTTAACCTTCAATTAAAAAAAGAATTAATTTATCCTTTTGTTTAAAGTGTTAATAATTAGATTTTTTAATCGATATTTGTAGTTAACCAAAAAGAAAATTCATAAAAATTCAAACTGAATTAAAAATAAATTTTGATTTGAAAGGAATAAGAATTTTCTTTGCATTCTAATTAAATAAATAATAAGATGGCAGATACAGCATCAAGAGTAAAAGCAATTATAGTAGATAAGTTAGGAGTTGAAGAAAGCGAAGTCGTTGCTGAGGCAAGTTTCACCAATGATTTAGGCGCTGACTCTTTAGACACAGTAGAATTAATCATGGAATTCGAAAAGGAATTTAACATTGCTATTCCTGACGATCAGGCAGAAAAAATTGCCACAGTAGGTGATGCAATTACTTACATCGAAGCAAACGCTAAATAAATTTCATTTTACATGGAGTTGAAACGTGTTGTTGTTACAGGAATTGGAGCGATTACTCCCATAGGAAATAATGCTTCTGATTATTGGAATGGGTTAATTAATGGGGTTAGCGGTGCTGCCCCCATTACTCAATTTGATGCTTCAAACTTTAAAACACAGTTTGCTTGCGAGGTCAAAAACTACGATCCGCTTAGTTTTTTCGATCGAAAAGAAGAGCGGAAATTAGATTTATTTGCCCAATATGCACTTATAGCAACGGATGAGGCAATTCTAGATTCTAAACTTGATTTAGAAAAAGTAAACCGCGATCGCTTTGGAGTAATCTGGGGTGCTGGAATTGGTGGTTTAAAAACCTTTCAAGAAGAGTGCACAATTTTTGCCACTGGCGACGGAACTCCAAGATTCAACCCATTTTTTATCCCTAAAATGATTGCGGACATTGCTCCGGGTCATATTTCTATAAAATATGGTTTAAGAGGGCCAAACTTTACAACTGTTTCAGCTTGTGCTTCAAGCACCAATGCAATTATTGACGCGGTAAATTATATCCGCTTAGGCAAAATAGACTTATGTGTTGCCGGCGGTTCAGAAGCAGCTGTTTGTGAAGCAGGAATTGGTGGATTCAATGCCATGCACGCGCTTTCAAAAAGAAACGATGATCCTTCAACTGCTTCAAGACCATTTGACAAAGACAGAGACGGCTTTGTTTTAGGTGATGGTGGTGGATGTTTAATTCTTGAAGAATACGAACATGCGATTGCCAGAGGAGCTAAAATTTATGCTGAAGTAGCAGGTTGCGGACTTTCTGCAGATGCTCATCACATGACTGCTCCACATCCTGAAGGACTTGGCGCAAAAAATGTGATGAATAATGCTTTAGAAGATGGTGGTTTAAATCCTGAAGACATCGATTACATCAATGTTCATGGGACTTCTACTCCACTTGGAGATATTGCAGAATCAAAAGCAATAGTTCACGTTTTTGAAGAACATGCCTACAAACTAAACATCAGCTCAACAAAATCGATGACAGGACACTTGTTAGGTGCAGCGGGTATTATTGAGTCAATAGCTTGTATTTTAGCAGTAAAAAATGACATTGTTCCTCCAACAATCAATCATTTTACTGATGATGAAGCTTTCGATCCACGCTTAAATTTCACGTTCAATACCCCTGTAAAACGAGAAGTAAGAGCTGCACTTAGTAATACATTCGGATTTGGAGGACACAACGCTTCGGTAATATTCAAAAAAGCATAAATTGAGTCTTTTTAGCGGGATTCGATATTTTCTTCTCTCAGATAAAAGTAAATATCAAACTTTAAAAGATATTTTAGGATTTTATCCTAAAAATCCTTTGCTTTATACTCAAGCATTTACGCACAGTTCCGCTGTCCAAGAGGGCACAGAAAAAGAGCGAAATAGCAATGAACGCTTAGAATTTCTTGGAGATGCTGTTTTAGGTGCAATTATAGCTGACTATTTCTTTATGAAATATCCTTATGAAAATGAGGGATTTCTATCTAAACTCCGAGCAAAAATGGTCAATCGCAAGTTTTTAAACCAGCTTTCAATTGATCTTGGATTAGATACATTTTTAGAAACCTCAGCTAGTACCTATCGATCAAAATCGATTTTTGGAGATGCTTTTGAAGCGTTGATCGGAGCAATATACCTGGATAAAGGCTATGATAGTTGCAAAAAATTTGTAATCGAAAAGGTGATAAAGGATTATATAAATTTAGAGGAATTGGTAAACACAGAAACCAATTTTAAGAGCAAATTAATTGAATATGCTCAACAAAATAAATTGAGTTATGTATTTAAAATAAATGCATTGGAATCTACTTATTCAAAAGTATTTCAATGCAGCCTTGAAGTTGATGGCAAACTGGTTGGTCAAGGTGAAGGCAACTCTAAAAAAATTGCTGAACAAATCGCCGCTGAGCAGTTTTTTACGAATTCTGAATCTGGGAATTAAGACCTTAGACAAGAAGAATATAGAGAAAAGAACAAAGAGAATTTTTAAGTTTCATATATCTAGTTTCATCCTTTTCTTAATTCTTAATTGTACATTGAAATTTCTTAATTCGTAATTCCCAGATTAGTGATTGATAATTTAAACCCAGCTTTTATTTGTAAAAATTCATCTCATCAATGTATTTTGCAGTAGCACTTGGCATATAATGATCCACATTTTTACCTTCTCCAATAGCTCTTCTGATAAACGATGAAGAAATTTTCATGACGGGAGCTTCTACATAATTGACTTTATAATGTTGCCTCAATTGTCCGCCTTCATTTGACTCCAACCTTGGATAAACATAAAGTTCGTGGTCTTTCAAAATGACTTCATGATTTTTCCACTTATGGAAGTTATTCAAATTATCTGCTCCCATTATTAATGCAAATTGATTTTCAGGAAATTTCTCTTTGATATAAGCCAGTGTGGTAACAGTATAGTTTGGTTGTGGTAAACTAAACTCAATATCGGATGCTTTTAACCTTGAATCGTCACCAATTGCAAGGTGCATTAAATGCAAGCGGTCATAATCTTTGAGCATGGACTCCTTCTGCTTAAAAGGATTTTGAGGAGTTACAACCAACCAAATCTGATCTAAATCTGTAAACTCTACCATGTAGTTAGCAATAACCATATGTCCTACATGAACAGGATTGTAGGTACCAAAAAATAATCCGATTTTCATTTATTAAGGAATTTACTAACTAAGTTTTTAGCTTCTTTTAAAGCTTTATTTAAATCGTCGTTTACTAGAATGTAGTCAAACTGATCAGCTGTTAAGAGCTCTTTTTCTGCTTTTGCCAATCTATTTTTAATTCGATCTAAGCTATCTGTACCACGTGCTATTAATCGCTTTTCTAACGCTTCCATGCCTGGAGGTTGAACAAAGATGGCAAGTGCTTGTTCACCAAAATGCTTTTTTAAATTTAAACCTCCTACTACGTCTACATCAAAAATTACGTGTTTGCCAGAGTTCCAAATTCTTTCTATCTCACTTTTCAAAGTGCCATAAAAGTGGTCTTTGTAAACCTCCTCCCATTCAATGAATGCATTCTCACTTATTTTTTCTTTAAAAACAGCTGTAGAAAGAAAATAATAATCTTTTCCTTCTTTCTCCTCCCCTCTTTGGCTTCTTGTGCAAGCTGAAATAGAAAACTCCAGACCTAAATTTTGCTGAAGTAAATGCCTCACAATAGTAGTTTTACCCGAACCAGATGGTGCTGAAAAAATAATGCATTTTCCTTTTACCATACGTTGAGAACTTGTTCTTTAATTTTTTCCAATTCATCTTTCATCTCTACTACTAATTTTTGCATTTCAGCATGATTTGCCTTAGAGCCTAAAGTATTTATTTCTCTTCCAATTTCTTGACTGATGAATCCCAACTTTTTGCCTTGCTCGTCTTCTTTATTCATACAATCCATAAAGTAATTGCAATGTGTTTCTAAGCGAACCTTTTCTTCAGAAATATCATATTTTTCAAGGTAGTAAATCAACTCTTGTTCAAATCGATCTTGATCAACTTTGGCACTTTGCCCCACCTCTTCGAAGTTTTTTAACAAGCGATTTCTAACTGTTACTATTCTCTCGTCTTCAAAAGTTATAATAGCTTTCAATAGCTCAAGTATTCTTTCTATGTGTTGATTCAAATCAGTTTGAAGGCTTTCCCCTTCTGTCTTTCTAAATTTAATTAATTCCGTAATTGCAGCTCCAAGTATGTTTTCAATCTCATTCCAGTCATTTTCACTTAGATTTTCCTCTTCTGATTTAATTACATCTGGCATTCTAGTAATAGTGGAAATTAAGTCCCTTTGAGTTTCTCCAAACTTCTCAGACAAATCTTTTAACTGCCGATAATAGGAATTAAATACTTGTTCATTAATTACATAATTGCTGTTCTCTCCCTGATTTTCATAGTTGAGCATCATTTCAATTTTACCTCTTCCTAAAGCATCAGAAAGTTGCTTTCTATAAGCCAACTCTTTTTCTCTAAAACTATTCGGCAATTTGATAATGACGTCAGACTGCTTACTATTCAAAGACTTCAGCTGTATTATAATTTTCTTATTGGAAATAAAACCCTCAGCTTTACCAAAGCCGGTCATTGAATGTATCATAATTGAAAAAAGTCCAAATTTACTTAATCCAATTCTTGTTTTAAAACCATGGGCTTTTTACGCATACTCACCAAATAAACTCCTAAGAAAATAAATACCGCAGAAACTACTTTTATCACACTCAGTTCATCTTTTTGCATCAGCAATGCTACAATACTTGCAATTAATGGTTGAGAATAAATGTATGAACTTACAACGCTCGGATTTAGCTGCTTAAGGCCAAAAATATTAAAAAGGTAAGCCAAAAATGTTGTTCCAATAACAACAAAAAGAAACGAAAGCCAAACCTTTGAGTCAAAGCTATTCCAATTAATTGAGCTAAACTCATTGAATCCAAAAGGAATAACAATTAAAAACCCAAACAAGAAAACCCATTTAATAACAGTAATTGGTCTGTATTTACTCATCAATGGTTTAACCAAAACGAGATAAATTGCATAGGAAGAAGCGTTTAGAAAAATGAATAAATCACCAATAAAGTTTTCTGAACTAACTGTTAGTTCATTTTTATTGAGAATTAATCCTGCCGCACCTGCTAAACCAATGAAAATTCCACCAATTTTTCTTGGAGTAATTCGTTCTCCAATAATCACAGCAGCAATAATTAATACTAAAATGGGATTACAAGTCATTATTATAGCTGCGTTAATGGGACTTGTTAGGTTTAATCCATAAAAGAACATCAATTGATTACCTGCAACACCAAAAACCCCACAAAGCATTAGTCTTCGGAAATCTTTTGGAAGTATTTTCTCTTGTTTTCCGAAACTACTAAACACCCAAAAGAGTGATAAAGCACCTAAAACGCGACAAAATATAAATCCAAAAGGAGAAATATACTCGGGCATTACTTCCTTGGCAATAGAATAATTTAATCCGTAAATGATATTGGCGCCTAAAATTGCAATGTGCGCCCAGTTGGTTCTGTTTAGAATCAATTTTCTAGTTTTTCGAGGTGCTTTTTCAGTGCTACTATATTCTTCTTGCTATTTCCGATATATATTTTATCCTCAACAATAAAAACAGGTCTTTTTAGGAAGGTATATTCTTCTAAAATAAGCTTTTTAAAATCTGATTCACTAAGGTTTTTCTCCTTAAGGTTCATTGATCGATACTTTATAGCCTTTCTACTGAATAAATTTTCATAGCTTCCACTAAGATTTTTCATCTCCTCCAATTGTTCAGACCGAATTTGATTAGTTTTGATATCTTGCAATTCAACTGCTTTAGGAAGCTTGATTTGTGCAATTATTTTTTGGCAAGTTGAACAAGTAGATAAATAAAACCCTTTTATCATAAAGTACTATTTTTAGAAAGTAAAATTAATAGGAATAAAGCGCATTTATTGTGAAATGACAAAAAAGCCAAACGCACTAAAATTATTCTCTCCATTAAGGATTGCTATCACCATTGTAATTGGCTTGGCTGTTGCAACTTATTTAGTTGTCAGAGACTTTGACCTTGAAAGTTTTAAAAAAATCGACTGGACTTGGTATTCAACATTTTGGATACTCGTTGCTTTATGTATGATGGCAACTAGAGATTTAGCATACATGTATCGAATTCGTGTGCTCACAGATTATCAAATTAGTTGGAGAAATAGTTTTGATACCATTATGTTGTGGGAATTTGCTTCTGCAGTTAGCCCCTCAATAGTTGGTGGTTCAGGGGTTGCAATATATATTGTAAACAAAGAAGGAGTTAGAATGGGAAGAAGTACTGCAGTTGTTCTAACCTCTGCTTTATTGGACGAGCTATTTTACATTTTAACTGTCCCTGTCATTATTCTTGCAGTAGGCTATCAAGAACTTTTCCCTGTTCAATTACAAAAGGAAATCTTGGGAATAGAATTAGGTACTAAAGGCATTTTTTTAGTAGGTTATTTTTTTATTGTCTTATTAACAACCTTCATTTCTTACGCTATTTTCTTTAGACCAAGGGGTTTTAAATGGATTTTGCTTCAAATCTTTAGGTTGCCTTTTTTAAGAAAATGGAGGCATGATGCCAGTGAAACAGGTGATGACATTATGACAACATCCAAAGAGTTAAAAGGGAAACCAATTAGTTTTTGGTTGAAAGCTTTTTCAGCCACCCTAGTTTCTTGGACTGCAAGATTTTGGGTAGTTAATTTTTTAATCTTAGCATTTACTCCAGTTGGCGATCATTTATTAATCTATGGACGGCAATTGGTAATGTGGGTAATTATGCTGATTAGTCCCACTCCAGGAGGAACAGGTGTTGCAGAAGTTGCTTTTTCGGGATTTTTAGCTGATTTTATTCCTTTGGGATTAATAGGAACGCTTGCGCTTATGTGGCGATTGGTAAGCTATTATCCTTACCTTTTCATTGGTGCTATTATATTGCCTAAATGGATTAGAAAAACCCATGCCCCAAAAAAAGAGGATTAAACCTTAACTCCAAAAACTGATTGCCTAATTTAGCTATTCTGAAAATTAAACTGAGACAAAGTGGCTAAGAAACACATGCGATTTGGTACAAAAGTCATTCATGCGGGCTTAGAAGCTGATCCAACAACTGGAGCAGTTATGACTCCAATTTACCAAACAACAACTTACAAGCAAACTTCTCCTGGAGAACATAAAGGCTTTGAGTATTCTCGAACTGGTAATCCGACTCGAAAAGCATTAGAAGATAATCTTGCTGCCTTAGAAAACGGAAAATTCGGACTTTGTTTTGGAAGTGGTTTAGCAGTAATTGATGCAATTTTAAAAACACTCAATCCTGGCGATGAAGTTATTTCAACCAATGATTTATATGGTGGATCGTACCGACTTTTTACAAAAATATTTGAAAAGTTTGCCATTAAATTCACTTTCGTTTCCATGCATGACATGTCTGAAGTTGAACAAAGTGTGAGTCCTAATACAAAAATAATTTGGGTTGAAACACCAACAAATCCAATGATGAATATTATTGACATAAAAGCTGCAGCTGCTGTGGCTAAAAAACATGGAATTAAATTAGTAGTTGATAATACATTCGCGAGTCCCTACTTACAAAACCCACTTGATTTAGGTGCTGATATTGTGATGCATTCCATCACTAAATACATAGGAGGTCACTCCGATGTTGTTATGGGTGCGTTGATTTGTAAAGACCAAATGATTGCGGAGGAATTATACTTTATCCAAAATAGTAGTGGAGCTGTCAGTGGGCCTCAAGATTGTTTCTTAGTGTTAAGGGGGATAAAAACACTGCATTTAAGAATGCAAAGACATTGTGAAAACGGAGCGGCAATTGCAAGATTTTTGAGAAATCACTCAAAAATTGATAAAGTATATTGGCCGGGCTTTGAAGATCATCCTAATTATTCCATTGCTAAATCTCAGATGCAAGATTTTGGAGGTATGATTTCCTTTACGATAAAGGGGAACAAAAAAGAAGACGCATACAAAGTAATGTCTGGCTTTGAAGTATTTACACTTGCTGAGTCTTTAGGTGGAGTAGAGTCTTTGGTTTGCTATCCTGCAAGCATGACACATGCTGCAATCCCAAAAATGGAAAGAGAAAAGTTGGGTATTGTAGATTCCTTAATCAGACTAAGTGTTGGAGTGGAAGACATTGACGATTTGACTGAAGACCTTGAGCAAGCACTTAATCTTATATAATCGATTTTGAAAAAAGTATTTATTACAGGCAGCAGTCGTGGTTTAGGAAAAGCTTTAGCTGAAATTTATTTATCTGAAGGACATAAAGTTGAAGGATATAGCCGAACTTGTTCTATAAAGCATTCTTCCTACAAGCACCATAATGTTGACTTATCAGACACAAAACAAGTTGAATTAATTGAGTTTAACTTATCTGGAGATTTTGAATCTTTTATTTTAATAAATAATGCAGGAAGCTTAGGTCAAATAACACATTTGGGGAAACTTAATAGTAAAGAGATCAAAAAGACCATCAACCTCAATACAATTACTCCAATAGTATTAATTAATAAATTTATAAAAACAACAAGCAACCTTAATCAAGAGAATTTCGTTTTAAACATTGGAACTGGTGCAGCTTCAAACCCTATAGATGGATGGAGTATATACTGTTCTTCGAAAGCAAGCTTAAACATGTTGACTGATGTTTATGTTAAAGAGAAGTCATTAGAAAACAAAAACTGCAAGATGGTTACTATGTCACCAGGTATTATTGATACATCAATGCAAGCGCAAATTAGAAATACCAACGAAAAAGATTTTTCAAATGTCGCTCGCTTTACATTCTATAAGAATAACAATGAATTAGCCTCCCCCAAAGAAGTTGCCAAAAAGATATTTATTAACTTTGATATTATCTTTAACAAAGAACAAGCCATTCAAAAAATTAGAGATTATTAAACTATATTATGAAACATATGAACCACTATTTTAAATTATTTATTCTCTTCTTCACTTTATCGACATTAAGTATTGCTCAGCAAGCTACTCAAGGCGAATGGTGTGCTACTAACGAAATGTTAGAAAAATGGATGGAAGAAAATCCTGAAGAAGCAGAAGTTTTCAAACAAAAGCAAAGAGATTTGAGTGAAATGCAAATACCTTATAAAAAAGGCACTCAAACAGCTAAAGCGCCAACAATTACTATACCGGTGGTGGTTCATGTTATTCACTGGAATGGAGATGGTAATATTTCTAAAGCTCAAATAGAAGATGGGATAAGAGTTCTCAATGAAGATTTTCAAAAATTAAATGCTGATACCAATAGTGTTCGTTCACTATTTAGACCAATTGTTGCTGATTCTGAAATCGAATTTAAATTGGCAAAGAGAGATCCAAATGGTAATTGCACTGAAGGAATTGTTCGGGTTAACTCATTTTTAACTTATAATGCCGGAAATAACGTAAAACCTTTGTCAGGTCCTACTTTAGGTGGATGGACTGCGGATAAATACATGAATGTTTGGTTGGTAAATTCCATTGGATCTTCATCTACAACTGGAACTATTTTGGGTTATGCACAATTTCCAGGTTCGGGAAGTTTAAATACTTATGGAACTGTTATAATTAATAGAGAGTGGGGAACCATAGGAACTGCTAGTAATTCTACAGGAAGAATAATTACACATGAATTTGGACACTTATTTGATTTATTACATACTTTTCAAGGAGGCTGTGGCAACTTTTGCACAAGCTCAGGCGACTTTATTTGTGACACTCCACCTGCCTCTACAGCTGTGTTTACTTGTTCATCATTAACAAATAATTGCTCAAATGATGCAAATGGAGGAACTACACAAAATCCAAATCCATATACTTCAGATGTTCCTGACATGATTGAAAACCACATGAGCTATAATTCTTGTAGGTATGCATTTACTGAAGGTCAAAAAGATAGAATGCACAGAGCACTAAATCTATACAATCATTTAATTAATTTAAAATCAAATGCTAATTTAATCGCTACTGGCACTAATAGTAATTACGTTGCTCCACAATGCTCACCAATAGCTGACATGTGGTTAGATCCTCAATTAATTTGCGAAGGCCAATCTGTTTCTTTTAGTGAAGCATCTTACGGAGGCCCAATAACAACTTATGATTGGAGTTTTCCAGGAGGAACGCCTAATAGCTCTTCTAGTGCAACACCAACCATTACTTATAATACTCCAGGAACTTATGATGTTATTTTAAGAGTTGGGAATTCGAGTGGAGCTGATACATTAGTCCTTCAAAATGTCGTAGTCGTTAGTGACACCAATCAATCAATTAGTGGTTTTGGATATGTACAAGGATTTGAGGCTGCAAACTCCATTGGAGGTGATTGGATTTCTTATAGTCCAACAGGAGGTCCTGAATGGTCTAGAGCACCTGTTGGGTTTAATAGTGGCTTTTCTGCGTTCCTATTAAATAATAATAGTGCAAGTAATCAACAAGACATTTTAATGTCACCTGCATTTGATTTAACAAATGTCCTAAATCCAACTTTCCAATTTAGAGTTGCATATAGAGCCAGAAACATAAATTCCAACGATGTTTTAAGGTTAGGCGTATCACTTGACTGTGGTGCTACTTGGTCAAACAGAATATTCTTAACGCCTTCATCAATGAGTAATGGTTTACAATTAACAGGACAATATGTCCCAAGTAATACAAGTCAGTGGTTGTTATTTAACATCCCTACAACAGCTGCAATGAGAGCTAGTGAAAACTTAAAAGTTCGCTTTGAGTTCACTTCAGGTGGTGGGAATAACATATTTATTGATGATTTTAAAATTATTGGCCAACCAGTTGGTCTTGAAGATCAGAAACTACAGGAATCAAACTTTTTCATTTATCCTAATCCAACTAGCAATGGAAGAGCCAACATTCAATTCAAGCCTGATCAAAAAGTTAAGCAAGCCAGCCTTTTTGTTTCAAATATTTTAGGAGCAAAAGTGCAAGAAATATATAGTGGAGCTTTGAATAATGCTGATTATAAGTTTACTTTAAATACTTCTAACTTAAGTCCAGGTATTTATTTTGTAACCCTTCAATCAGAAGAAGGAAGAATTACTAAAAAACTGGTAGTGAATTAATTTTAAAATCATATAATCATAAAAAAAGCAGCCAAATGGCTGCTTTTTTTATGATTGAATAGTTAAGTTCCTACTATTTATCGTTTAATAATACTCGCTCTTATTGCTGAAATTTTATCTTTAATCACAAGAAAATCGGCATCATCAAGCAAGCTATCTTCATTTAATTGATTAAAATGAGGCAATAAGCCTTTAAGAGAATCAAGTAAATTTTCTGAAACTGAAGATACTTTGATTTGATCCAATAAAAGAATCATGTTTTCTAATGAAGACTTTTGTTCAGCCAATATTTTTTTAATTCCTACTGCATTATAATCTAAAGCCATTTCTGTTCCCAAATAAATCCCTTCTACCCATCCTCCTAAAAGTATAAGTGCTGAAATTTCTTGTCTTTCATGGTCTTTTAAGTAATTATCATTCTCAATAAAGAATTCTGAAATAACTTGTAGTAAAGTATCCTTGCTATTCGCATTTCTTTCTAAACGTAAAATAAATTCTTTTTGAAAAGTTTGACCAACACCTATATCTTCAGCTATCATTTGAACAGTAGCAAAATACTCGATGGCATCTTGGTGTTTTCCAAATAATCCTGCATAACTTAAATCTGCTCCATAAATTCCAAGAATTAAAGCCTTTTCTCTTGGTAGAATATAGTTGTCTTTCTCTTTTGTAGAAAATAATTTATCTCTTTGGTATTCTACTCCTTCTTGTTTAAATAAATAGGTAAGCTCGATGGGTGAAGGCAAAGAAAAAAAGATGTGTTTAATACTATTTATTTTCTCAATGTTTTCGAAATTGGTTGAACTATCTTTTTTTTCAATCTCAACTTCTATCGATTTCGGCGAATCACTGATGCAAGCAAAAAAGAAAACAGATAAAAGACTTAAACTAAACTTAAATGCTCTCATAGATTTGTAAAAATAAACAATTAGAACTAATGTGCAGCTAACCAATTATTAGCATGATTCATTTCTACGATTAATGGAACTTTAAGTTCTATAGCACCCTCCATTTTCTCTTTAATTATGTCAGAGATTGTTTGAATTTCAGATTTATGCGCATCAAACACCAATTCATCATGTACCTGTAACAACAATTTAGATTTAAAATTATTATCCATAAAAGCTTGATGCACATTGATCATGGCAACTTTAATAATATCTGCTGCAGAACCTTGAATAGGAGCATTTATAGCATTGCGTTCTGCAAAACCTCTTACAACTGCATTTCTAGAATTTATGTCACTAAGGTACCTCCTTCGCTTCATAATTGTCTCTACATATCCATGTTCTCTTGCATATTCTATGCTTTCATCCATGTAATTTTTTATACCTGGATATTTCTCAAAATAACTTTCAATAATTGAAGCTGCTTCTTTTCTCGGAATATTTAAGCGTTGAGACAATCCAAAAGCCGAAATGCCATAGATAATACCAAAATTGACCATTTTGGCTTTGCTTCTCATTTCACGATCTACTGCCTCTAATTCTACTTCGAAAACCTTGGCAGCTGTTGCAGCGTGGATATCAATTCCATCGTTAAAGGCTTTTATCATACCCGCATCTTCACTCAATGCTGCTATAATCCGCAATTCAATTTGAGAGTAATCCGCTGCCAATAATTCATAATCTGAATTTCTTGGTATAAATGCTTTTCTGATTTCTCTTCCTTTTTCTGTTCTAATTGGAATATTTTGAAGGTTGGGATTATTAGAGCTTAACCTTCCTGTAGCGGCTACTGCCTGCATGTAGTTGGTGTGAATTCTTTTTGTTTTTGGGTTAATTAATTCTGGAAGGCTATCTACATAAGTTGTCTTTAACTTTTTCAAAGAGCGATATTCCAATACCTTAGGTATAATTTCATGCTTATCGCTAATCTTTTGTAAAGTTTCTTCTGAAGTTGAATACTGTCCTGTTTTTGTTTTCTTAGCTTTTGCATCAATTTCCAAAACCTTAAATAGAACATCACCCAATTGCTTTGGAGAGTCAACATTAAAAGTGGTTCCTGCTAATTCAATAATTTCATTTTCTAAAGCATTAATGTCTTTTCCCAATTCCTTAGAAAATTTAGCTAAAGCACCCGTGTCTAAATTGATTCCCTCCAACTCCATGGCAGCTAAAACTTCAATTAAAGGCATTTCAACCTTTTCAAAAAGTTCTACCAAATCTCTTTCTTGAAGTTTTTTCTCAAAAATTTCTTTCAACTGTAAAGTAATGTCTGCATCTTCTCCAGCATACTCTGCTATCTTTTCGCTATCAACATCTCGCATACTCCCCTGATTCTTGCCTTTTTTACCAATCAATTCTTCAATGTGAATGGTTTTGTAATTCAAGTAATTTTCAGCCAACATATCCATGTTGTGCTTTTGATCGGGCTCAATCAAGTAATGGGCAATCATTGTGTCGAAAAACTTACCCTTGAGCGAAATACCATATTTCTTGAGCATGGCCAAATCATATTTCAAGTTTTGAGCAACAATCAATTTACTTTCATCTTCGAAAATTTCTAGAAAAGCTTTCAGTTCCTTTTTAGCTTTCTCTTCACCTTCACTAATAGGGTAATAAAAAGCTTCTCCTTTTTTTATCGCAAACGACAAACCTACCAATTCAGCATCCACAGGATTTAAACCGGTTGTTTCTGTATCAAAACAAATTATTTTAGCTTCTTTAAGTCTCTTTAATAAAATTGCTAGCTTTTCTTCGTTGTCAACTAATTGATAGTCGTGTGTAGTATTTTCAATGGTTTTAAATTCCATCAAACTCGATCCTGAATCACTTGAATTTTCATTAGCATCAGCTTGGGCTGAATTAAATAAATCCATTTGTCCATTTGACAAGTCAGAATTGCTTGTAATGCTTACTTCTTCTCCTAAAATTCGTTTAGCCAAGGTTCGAAACTCCAAATCGGCAAACACTTCTTCCAAAGCTTCTTTGTTCATTGGATCTTTCGTTAAACTTTTAGGGTCAAACTCGATTGGGGCATCAATGATAATGGTTGCTAACTTTTTGGAAAGTATCGCTTGTTCTGCATTCTCTTCGACCTTTTCTTTTATTTTACCTTTAAGGTCTGCCGTGTTTTTCAATAAGTTTTCAATACTCCCATAATCACTTAAAAACTTCTTTGCCGTTTTATCTCCAACTCCGGGAATACCGGGAATGTTATCTACTGCATCACCCCTCATTCCTAAATAATCAATTACCTGAAGTGGGTCACTGATTTCAAACTTTTCACATACTTCTTTAATTCCCCATATTTCAGCTTTATTCCCCATTCTTGCGGGTTTATACATGAAAATATTCTCACTTACCAATTGACCAAAATCCTTATCGGGAGTCATCATGTAAGTTACATAGCCTTCTTTTTCAGCCTTTTTAGCTAAAGTTCCAATTACATCATCTGCTTCAAAACCATCAGAAAAAAGGATAGGAATGTTAAACCCTTCTATGATTTTTTTAATGTATGGAATAGCCAATTTAATATCATCTGGCATTGCCTCCCGATTGGCTTTGTATTCAGCAAAATCAGTATGCCTTTCGGTAGGTTTATCAGTATCAAACACTACCGCAATGTGTGTAGGCTTATGGCTGCTTAGCACATCGTATAAGGTTGTCGTAAATCCATAAATTGCCGAAGTATTTAAACCCTTAGAATTAATCATTGGATTTTGATTCAAAGCAAAATAAGATCGATAGATTAATGCATAGGCATCTAAAAGCCAAAGGGTTTTATTATTTTCAGGCATTGGAAAGGGTATTAATTTATTTGTTTTAATGGAAGGTTAAACTTACCAAATAATTGCAGAAACACTTTTACTTCGCCTCTTGAAAAATAGTAGCAAGCACAGTTTCGCCAACAGCATTTAACGTATTCTTATCAATTACTTCCATGTTGTCGTCGTGTGTGTGCCAATGAGGAGCGAAGCCTTGTGTGGATGGATCGTATTGAATAATATCAATACTTGGAATATTCAGTATTTTATTGATGTAAAGATGATCGTCTTCCCCCACATGATTGGTAGCTTGATTAATAAAATAATTGCCATGACCTAAAGCAAGCGCATTTTTCCAAACTCGTTCAACTATTAGTGGAGCATAATATCTGGAAATTGCTTCTTTTGCAAAACGAGCATCCTTTGCTCCTACCATGTCTAAC
>TARA_R110002096_G_scaffold410190_1_pt1 | contig 26637 bp, 24 predicted proteins | sample TARA_R110002096 | Tara Oceans TARA_R110002096 (sample SAMEA4397295) | marine metagenome | biome: Polar Biome; feature: [DCM] deep chlorophyll maximum layer (ENVO:01000326); material: water (ENVO:00002006), including particulate matter (ENVO:01000060) such as... | depth 35 m
GAACACAACTCGAAATCAAAAGTGCGAAAAATTCTGGACACTACCGAGCGTTCCCCTACAGAACCGGATCTGACACAGAATCCTGAATACCCTCTTCTTGACACTACCTTAAAGTAATTCAGGTTTGAGTACAGTGACAAGGTCTTCTTCCGTCAAATCAATGGGGTGATTACTCAATCTTTCAATATTAACTGAATTTATAATACTCATTTTAAAATCGTCCGACAACCCAAGAGAATACAGCTTAGTCTTCAGACCACATCGCGCCATCAGGGAATACCACCATGTATGCGCGGATTCTGGTGAGGTGACATTTAGTATGGAAAAAAGGGCTTCAAATTTAACTTGAATGTCTTGAGGCACTCGCTTTTCTTTATGTAAAATGAAAAAATTTCCTAGAGTTAATGCTACTGCATGGCCATGAGGTATATCAGTAAGGCTGGTGATGGTATATGATAAAGCATGCGGTGCGGTTGTTTTGCTAATATTGATGGCTTTACCTGCATAGTTTGCGCCAAGAAGCATGTTGTCCCGAGCTATTTTAGTGTTGTCATTAACAGCCGTCTCAATATCATGTATCAGTAATGTGATTGCTTTTTCAGCAAATTCTCTACTGTGTTTCGTTGCACCTACCGCCCAATAAGATTCAATGGCCTGAGATAATGCGTCAAAGCCTGTGCAGGCCGTTATATAAGACGACAACGTATCCGTGTATCTTGGGTCAAGAATGACGTAGTTGGGCAACAAAGCATCACTGGCCAATGAATATTTATCGCCATCAACATATGTCACAGCGAAATGCGTTGCCTCACTACCTGTCCCCGCCGTGGTTGGAATACAACAGACAGGTGCCAAGCTATTTACGATTTTCACCTTTCCAATAGCTAGGTCCTTTTCTTGGCCTTCATGCGCTTGGAATGCATTTATTGTTTTTGCGACATCAATTGCGCTACCCCCTCCAATTGCAATAATAAAATCACACCCATTTTCCTTGAAAAGTTTCGCCCCTTTTAAAGCTTCGTCAAATTTTGGATTTGGAGAAAAATCTTTAAATCTTATTAGATTATAATTGCACAATAGACGGTTAATATCGTCCTCTGCACCACAGGCCTGATAGGATTGATCTCCCGTAACGAGCAAAACTCTCTTTGAAGCATTTTCTTTTAGAATGACAGGGATGGCATTTATTTCACTCCTGCCAATAAATTCTATTTGTGTACGCTTCATTGTTTACTACTTCACAAAATCCATAAAGGCTTTTTTGTTTTCCTGTGGCGTTGTAGTAGGTCGACCTAAATCTTTTCGGTTACCCGTCCGAACCTTAATTTCAAGGAGAGATGGGCCCGTACTATTCAAAAAGGATGGGAGTACGTCCTCAAGGTTGGACGTATTATCTACTGATTGCACAGTTGAATAACCACAACCCTTGGCAATGGCACAGAGATTAATGTTAAACCCCACAGTCTCCTGGCCACCGACGGAATCGTGTGCGCCATTATTAATAACGATGTGCTTATAATTCTTCTGAAGACTTTGACCGATGATCGCCATAGATCCCATATGCATAATTGAAGCACCATCACCATCGATACAAATAACATTTCTATCAGGCTTCTGCGCTGCGATGCCGAGGGCGATTTGAGACGCATGCCCCATACCGCCAACTGTCAGAAAATCTTTCTCATGGCTTTGTCCAATTTCTTCACGATATTCGAAGAGCTCTCTTGAAGCCATGCCGGTTGTTGCAACAACTATATCGTCATAAGCTAAAGCATTCACCACTTGTTTGATTGCATTTTCGCGGGTGAGGGGAAATTTGGTTTCAACAGTATTCTGGAGAGAGTAATTATCAAAGCACCCCTTTTTTACAACCAGAGCGTAGGCCCCAGACGTTTTCTTGGCCGTTTGTATGGCTGTTTGAATAGCGGTAGTGCTCGTGAGTTCATCACCGTCAATAACGGTATACGGAATACCCATTGCCTCTAATGAGGAAAGGGTAACCTTGCCCTGCTTGACATGCTGGGGCTCATCTTTTTTCCCAGGCTCTCCTCGCCACCCCACCATAAGTAACATCGGCACAGAATATACGTCTGGATCGACTAAAGACATGAGAGGATTTATAATATTACCCAAGCCAGAGTTCTGCATGTAGACGAGCGGAATTCCCCCTGTTGCCAGATGGTATCCCACTGCCAGGCCAACGGCGCCCCCTTCATTGGCTGCGATCACATGGTTTTTACTTGTCGCATGATCGGACACATAGGCACAAAATGTTTTTAACAGGGAGTCTGGGACGCCGGTGAAATAATTGATGCCAGAATTTGCAAGCTCAGTATAAAATTTTGCAGGACAAACCATTTAACGCGTTCCCGGAATGAGATCGAGGATTTCTTTAATGGTAATGCAGTCACTTTCACATTCTTTAGAGCGGCCGTGTTCAAGGATAGAATGGGCAACATTGCTCATGGCGGGATAGGCAGCACGCAACATGTGATTGGCATAAATGACAACATTAACGCCAGCCTCAGCTAACTCCATGTCCGTGATAGTATTATAGCTTGAGGGTACGGCAATAAGAGGTACGCGGTTTTCAAATTTAGAATAAATTTCACAAAATTCCAGAACTTCAGCGGGTGTTTTCTCTCGACTGTGGATCATAATGCCATCTGCGCCAGCTTCTATGTAGGCTGCTGCTCTCGTGATGGCGTCGTCCATGCCCATTTCCAAAATTAAACTTTCTATGCGCGCAATAACCATAAAATCGTCTGTTACTTGGGCATTTTTGCCCATTCTTATTTTATGACAAAAATCTTCAATGGTGTCTTGTTGCTGAGCAACATCGTTGCCAAATAGAGAATTCTTTTTGAGGCCAATTTTATCTTCAATAATTACTGCTGAAACCCCCACCCGCTCAAGGTTTTTAACCGCCAGAGCAAAATGCTCAGGCTTGCCCCCGGTATCCGCATCGTAAATTAGAGGCTTGGTTGTCACCTCAAATGTTTCGTTGATATTCTGAAGTCGTGTTGTCAGATCAACGGCTTCAATATCTGGCTTACCCTTTGATGTAGAATCTGTAAGACTGCTTGACCACATTGCGTCAAATTCATTAACAACGTTATCTTTTGAAACCTTAGCATGCTCAATAATCAGCCCACACAACGGGGTGTGAGCTTCCAATACCCTGACCACCGGCTTGGAATCGATCAACCGCCGTAAACGGCGTAATCTAATGTCTGGGGTTGTGCCGATTTCTCTAATGCTTGCATTTAATTGAGTTGATGAAATACCTGGGGTATAGCCCACTTCAACCAATTCACCACCCCATTGGGATAATGTATTGATGACGCTTTGCCTTGTTCTGGCTTGCACACCCTCTTTCCAGTCATCGCCATGAACGACGAAATCAGGTTTCAATTCAGTCAAATTAGTTGTGTAGTCTAGCGTTTCTTGAGGAATAACCTTCGCCACACCCTTTAAGCTCTCCACAATCACTGAGCGTTGCTCATAGGTCAGGTATGGAATTCTTTTATAGCTTGCGATTGCCTTATCGGTGAGTACGCCTACAGTTACCTCACCAAGCTTTGCAGCCTCATTAATAATATTAATATGACCTGTATGGATCAGATCTGCGCTCATCCCAACATATACTGTTTTCATTCTTTTTCCATCTTATAAACTGTGCATAAACTATTAATGATTGTTCAGGTCTGTCGTGCCTGAAAATACGATTATTTTTTTAACTTGCGCATAATAACCTTAAGTTTTTAACTTTGTCTTCTCGAAAAGTGCCTGGCTAACACACTTATTATGCCGAGTATAACTCCTAACAATGCACCAAAAATACATATTAATGCCCTCTTAGGGCTCGATTTCACTTCTGGGATTTTAGCTTGTTCTATCACCTTTAACACATATTCTTTCGAGCCGCTAGAAAGCATAAGTTTTTTTGTTTGTTCTTCAAGAAGGCGATAAAACATGTTACGAATCTCAAAATTTTCGATATGATTAATCTTGCTTTCTAGAAAATTTATATTTTCCTGAGCCTCCTTAATAGCTAGGTGTCTCTCACTGCTGTTAATGCGAGAGATAAGCTTACTTACCCATTCTTCTGCAATAAATGGTGAATAATATTCGATACTAATTGAGATAAAACCTGTCGCATCATCGCGGCTCACGGAAAAGAAGTCATTAAATCTATCATAGAGCATCCAGCTGTTAGGTCCGCGTATATTGCCTAGCGCTGTCTTATGTATTTCAATCCATTGTTGCGTATCACTATCATAGACATCCTCATCAATTACCAGTTCACCGCTTGATTTATCCCAGCCAGTTACTGCGAACACTTCTTTCTGAATGTTATTTTCAACGATAAATTCTTCGATGAAATTCCAACTTTTTAATTTCTGTAAGGCAATAGTTGTTTTATCAATCTGTGCTGATGGTAGACTTACTCCTCCAAGACTGGCTAAGCCAGAAAATTTCCCCGACAATCCTGCCAGGTTACTGGTTTCGCCATCGCTCGAAGGAACAAGAGTGGCATTAGCTCTATACACATTTGGCAGATTTATGGCATAAAGTACGGATAGAGCTGAAAAAACAGTTGTTATCAGGATAATTGATATTTTCCCTCTCCAAATAATGCTTAATAGCTCTTTTAAATCAATTTCATCTGTTGAATTGATCTTCTGAGGGTTTTGATAAAAGTTGTTTGCAGCGGATATGGCCTCAATTTTTTTTTCAATTTGAGTTAAACGCATCACGAACATGTCATCTCTTGCAGTAATCGAATCCAAATTTGGGTCACTAGTCATAAATTATTACCGTTTAATATCTAACATTTTATAGCAATCTGTTATTTACTACGTTAATGGGCTAAAAGTAGAAACAATAGATTGTTAAACACTTCACTTGAGTGACATTGCGCAGTTCGAGATACAGTAAATAACTTAATTTATATGGCACCAATCTTTGGGATGCAATATATCAGAACTGGCTAAAGACTTAAACTCAAACCATAGCTTTTATGGTATGTATATCGGCAGGTGTCAACGTCGGAATATAATCCAGCTGCGTGGTCGTGTAAAAGTGGACAATACCATAGTGAACATGTAAACAAACGTTAAATTGAATTGTTGTCTTGTTTTATGATAGCTAACTGTCATTGCCTTATTTAAACACTAATAGTCACTCAGCAGAGAGTATGGGATACTGCCAGCTATTATGACTAATAAAAATAAATATTTGGATGTCATTAAAGCTTATATTAGAGCTTTGGACAATGAGGCATCTCTTAGTGTCTTTTGGAGCCGACATTATGGTAAGTCCGAAAAAGTAAATTGGGTTCCTGATAGTGCGATTATAAATCGAAATTTTCATATGATGATATCATTACTATCTCGAGTGTACTATATTGTTGTCCTTTCATGGCTGTTGGTTATGCCAATTTTGTTTATAGTTGAATATATGCGATGGGGAAAAAAGAATTTAAAAAAAGACAAATTACAATGTCGGAATATTTTTTTGTATTGTTCACCGGGCAGCAATTTTAATTTTATTGATAATGAAGCAGAATTCTACCCATCAACAGGAATAATATTACCCTGGGGGAGAGTGAATAAAACACCGGAAAAACTTTCTTTGATCGACATTAGGGAAATATCTAGCTTTCAGGTATTTCTTATTTCCTGCGGCTTATCGTATTTGGTTATGTTGCGCGTAATCTTTGACCCAAAACGCATTGGGAGCGTATTATTTACTTACACCGCTTTAAGATGGTTCTTTGTTAGATTGACTCTCGAGGGTAATGAGTTCCGTTCTATTTGGGTGACAAATCATTATGATAGGTGGGGCATATCGGTTGACGGTTTGGCAACATATAAACGTATAATGGTGCAGCATGGATCCTTGATAGATAAAAGCCATGATGAATTTGTTTCTTATGTCATACAGAATAAATTAATGAACAAGTGGGAACTTTATTTATATGCGAATGATGAAAGTAGAATATTCAACGAGTGCCTATTTGGTTCACCTCCAGAGTTAAAGGTCTTTGAAATAGAAATATCTCTTGATAAGATCTTATGTTGTGGCCAGAAAAGCGTCCTGATATTAGGCGACTCTAGACTACAGGATAAGTTTATCGGCATTTCATGGATATTGCAAAAAAAGTACGATGGAAATTTGACAATACTCTATCGACCACACCAGCGGGAAAATATAAAAAATCTTAAGACGGAGAACGAAGAGCTTAATCTAATTATTAATGATGATGAAAGACGAATTCCTGAAACATCCGTTGTCTTATCTTATGATTCCAGCTTAGACGAACTTTTACTAAATACGCATCCTGCTAATATTGTTCGATTTGACACCACTACAAATTTTAATGAAAATCATATTGTAGCCAATATTCATAAAGCGCTAGGCTAATTTTGTATTTATTTCCTATACTCTAGAGTGAATATATATTAATGAAAATTTATTCAAAGATACTAATTTTCCTTCTATTCTCTCATGGAGTTCTGTACTTTTTTGTCGGAGGCCTATACGATGACAGCAACCCTGTGAAATATATAAAATATATACTAGTTTCACTTTTTATTATCAATTTGGCACTGGCGGTACTTCTTGATAAGTCATTAGTAATGTCAAAATCATTATTAATAATTTCCTTAACTCTTTTTGCTCTATTTTTAGTTTCTTCTTGTTATCAACTTATGATTGGGGAGAGCATATTTAAGGTTTTTTTGTTTTTTTTTCCGTTGGTTTCCTATTTTTGTTATCGGAATTTTACTCTAAAAGAATTTGTCCAAATTTTGAAATACGTTGTGTTTTTGGGGTGTGTGGTTTCTATCATTGAATGGTCCTTTTTAAGCGAAATTAGTTCACGATTCAACCAGTCTGGATTCCGAAGTGTTTCTATTTTTGTGAACCCTAATGCTTTAGGCCTCTTCATGTGCTTGGCTCTGTCCTTGATCTTATTTTTTGAGGTCACTAATATCATACATAAAGCATACTGGTTGCTTATTGGGGGTGTACCAATATTTTTGAGCGGCTCGGCTACAGGGTATGCGTGTTTCATATTCATTTCATTAATATGCACATACCAAGTTGTGACGAAATTAAATATGTTTAAGCTATCACAATTCGGTTGGATATGTTTATTTACGGCCATTTTTCTTGTAGTCATATTAGGGAACTTTTACGTTAACATAGCCAATGTTGATTTTCAGATAGGAAGCCGGGAGTTTTCACTGAACAGCTTTTTCTCTCGTTTAGATTATCTTAGAGTCTTCTACTCTGAGCTGGATCAGTGTTTCTTTTTTCCTATGGTCTGCAACAAATCTCTCTATGCAGATAATGCATTAGTCTTTTCTTGGATTATTCTTGGTGCAATACCGGCATTGGTGTTGTTACTTTTGAGTTTATATCCCATTGTGATCTCAGGGTTGAACAAATCACCATACTATTATTTCAGTTTTTTCTGTGTTGTCGCACTTGGGTCATTGACCGCTAATGTTCTTAATATATGGCCCATATCATATATGTTTTGGATAGTTTATGGCTATTTTAACCAATACTTAAAAGAAAGGCTGCAGTAATTGTCAAAATATATTACTTTTGCAATCGCGGCAGGGCTAAATCGCGGTACGATATTTCTACTTCTGCCGATTTTGGGTTTTTTAGTTGCGTCTAGTAACTTAGGTAAAATTTCTATTTTTATCATTTCCAGCCAAATTTTAATTCCATTTCTGACGTTCAATATTTCTTCACTGATTAGTAGAGAGATATATGAAAAATATAAGACAACGGTGGCCTTTGTCAGCGCCGCAAATTTTAGTTTAACCGCTATTTTACTAATTTCCGTATTAATATTTATATTGACACAAGAGGATTCTATTCTAATTGTCTCCTTAGCTGCGGCTGAAGGTATGTTTTTAGTTAACAGTACATATATTAGATTTACTAAGGTGCCGAATGCCTATCTTATATGTACTTTATGCAAGTTCGTGATTTTGTTTATAGCTTTGGGGTTCTCTAGTTTTGTAGAGGCTATTGATATCAACAATGTGCATATCATAATATTTTGCATGATCGCATCAAATTTGTGTGTAGCTACATATTCTATTCGCTTTTCAGCTGTTTTGAAGAACCGGATATTTTTCGTATTTAAAAAATACCTATTATGCAACAAGCCTTTGATTTTTTTTGCCCTTGCTTTAATACCCCATATATTGGCACAATTGGCTGCCTCTGGAGTAGATAGGTACATTATTCGATATTATTTGAATAATGAAATACTGGGAGTCTATGTTTTTGCATACTCTTTAGCGGCTTTATTTATGTTAGTTAACAGTTCTTTGGCTTTGGGATTTTCGCAGTCCTGTGTTAAGAATTTTGAGGCCTTCACTCAAAAGAGTTTCTTTCTAAAATTCTTCTTTGTCGTCACCTTCTTATGGCTTGGCTTGGTAATATTTCTCCATTTTATTTTTCCTTTCGAATTTACGAAATACCAGAAACCTGAGGTTCTTTCAAATGTTCGCTGGGTTTTGTTGGGTCTCTACAATTTGTCGTTTTATTACTATTTTTCGTCGGTTTTATTCTACACTCGGGATGTCAAATATTTATCTATTGCAACAATCCTAGTAGCAATAATGAATGTTGGATTGGCCGCATTATTAGTCCCCTATGCGGGAATTATAGGTGCATCAATTGCTACATTTATTGCATACAGCTTTTACTTTATTTTGGTGGCTGTAAGGTGCCAAATACACATTAGGAATTATGCGATTTACCCTATTGGTTTTTCATTCGCTGCTTTGGGTGTTATATGCTTGTTATAAGAAGAATATGACTTAAAATTCCATTAAATATTGGGGTACTCCCTATTTAAGCTGATAGAGGTAAAAACATGTTAAGAAAACTATTTAGGTTCATTAAAATTTATGGACTTAGGAGGGCTATAGTTAAAGCTGCTGGTAGGCTTAGAAATGTAAAGTGGTTAGTGTTAATTATTAATCCTCTTTATTTTATAGTAAAACCTCCAATAATGGTAGGTATCATTGGTGCGGGACAATTTGCTTTCTCAACCATAAGTTTTTTTCTGGTCTCCAATAGGCTTGGGCGAATACAACAAGTTTTTGATATCAATTCTGACAATGCTAGGACATTGTCAACAGCTTATAATGCTAAACAATGTGAAACAGCTGGCGAAGTTATTCAGGGTGTTGATGTAGTATATATAGCCTCTAATCATAACTCTCATACAAGTTATGCTCTAAGCGCTTTGCAACAGGATAAAAAGGTATATTGCGAAAAACCTATTGCGGTCACCTTTAACCAGCTTTATGACCTTTATAATGCTGTGAACAAAAAACCAGACTTATTTTTTTGTGGCTATAATCGGCCCCACAGCTCCATAATGAGACATTGCAAAAATACTTATGCATCAATTTTTAGAGTGCAACCCATCACTATGTCATGCTATGTAAGAGGTCATGATATCCCATCAGATCATTGGTATAGAAATCCTGATGAGGGAACGAGAATTTGTGGAAATGCAGGACATTGGGTTGATCTTTTCATATCTACAATATGGGGAAGATTTAATACTTTAGACTATTTTTGCCTAAGTATAATATCTAGCAATCCTAGCAACTTAGATGACAATATGCTAATTTCAATAACCACCCATGCGGGAGATATTTTTAACCTGACAATTAGTAGTAGGTCCGAGCCTTTTGAAGGAATCGATGAAACAATTAATATACAAGCTGGATCTCTCAACATAAAAATTGATGATTTTCGAAGGGCCAAGATTAATAACAAGCATTTTGTAGCCCAGTTAAAGGGCTGGGTTAAGGATGTAGGGCATGAAAAGTCAATTGAGCAGCCCTTTTCCAAGGAAGATCCCCGAAATTATATGGAGTACTTTGTTTCCACCTACCTAACTGTTAGCCTAGCTGGAATGATATTGAACAAGCAAATAACAAAAAAAATAACTATAATGGAAATAATGGATTTTTTTAATGAAACAAGTACTTCAAGATCTAGTTAAAGGCACCTCAATTATTGCCGATGTCCCACGCCCACGCTGTAAAGCGGGGCACCTGCTCATACAGACCTCAAAATCACTTATTTCAGCAGGTACGGAACGAATGCTTGTTGACTTTGGTCGTTCTGGATATCTTGACAAGGCACGCCAGCAGCCTGAAAAATTTAGAATGGTTCTGGATAAGGTCAAAACAGATGGCCTTTTGCCGACCATTGAAGCGGTGCGGTCAAAGTTGAATCAACCTTTACCTATGGGCTATTCCAATGTCGGCACAGTGATTGAAGTCGGTTCCGGGGTTTCAGGCTTCAAAATAGGTGATAGGGTTTTGTCAAACGGTCATCACGCTGAGGTCGTTTGTGTTCCCAAAAATCTTTGTGCAAGAATTCCAGACAGTGTAACAGATGAAGATGCGGCGTTTTCTGTTGTGGGCGCGATTGCACTCCAAGGTATTAGGCTCGCTCAGCCGACACTCGGTGAATGCTTTGTTGTTACAGGGCTTGGCCTTATTGGCCTTATGGCTGTTCAAATTTTACGCGCCAACGGTTGCCGTGTTCTTGGACTTGATTTTGATTCTTCAAAACTTGAATTAGCGCGTCAATATGGTGCTGAGACAGTTAACCTTGGCGAAGGACAGGACCCAATCGCAGCATCTGAAGCCTTCTCCCGTGGCCGTGGTGTCGATGGTGTAATTATTACAGCATCCACTAAAAGTAATGAGCCTATGAAACAGGCAGCAACTATGTGTCGCAAAAAAGGACGTATTGTTTTAGTCGGTGTAGTAGGGCTACAGTTAAACCGCGGTGACTTTTTTGAGAAAGAAGTATCTTTTCAAGTATCTTGCTCCTATGGCCCTGGCCGCTATGATAATTCATATGAAGGTGAGGGAAATGATTACCCGATAGCTTATGTTCGTTGGACAGAGCAGAGAAATTTCGAAGCCATCTTAGATATGATGGCATCAGGGTTTATCAATAGTGATGACTTAAAAACAAAATCCTTTGAACTAGATAATGCGCCAAAGGCTTATGATCTTTTGATGGAAGATAAGGGCGCTCTAGGTGTAATGTTGTGCTATAAAGCTGATAAGGAGTCCTCAGCTTCCCGCACGATCCCTTTCGAAGGCAATGCGCGGAAAGGAATAGAGAAGGCCATAATCGGCGCGATCGGCGCGGGAAACTATGCAGGGCGCGTACTGTTACCAGCTTTCAAGTCTACAGGGGCTCGCCTAAAGACGATTGTAACATCACAAGGTGTATCTGGGACGCATCATGGAAGAAAGCTTGGGTTCGAGCTTAATTCGACTAACAGTGATATCATATTTTCCGATCCTGAGATTAATATAGTCGTTATTGGAACCCAGCATAACAGTCATGCTCGGTTTGTGATTCAGGCACTTAACGCTGGTAAAAGTGTTTTTGTTGAAAAGCCTTTAGCGCTTACTCAAGAACAATTAGAAGAAATTGACACTGCGTACAAAGCCGCACATAATCGGGGCGATAGCCCTAGTCTGATGGTTGGTTTTAATCGGCGCTTTGCTCCTCTTATGCAAAGGCTGAAAAAGCAAGTTTCAAAGTCATCAGAACCCATGAGTATTGTTTACACTTGTAATGCTGGAGCAATCCCTGCGGATAGTTGGGTGCAGAACTTTGAGGCAGGTGGTGGACGTATCATTGGTGAAGCATGCCACTTTATTGATATTGCATGCTTTTTAACTAATAGTCCTATTGTGGACATTCAAGCTGTATCAATGAAGGTGGCAGAAGGTGTTTTGAATTGCCATGACACAGCTACATTAACCCTTTGTTTTGAAGATGGGTCTATCGCGACCATACATTATTTTTCAAATGGCCACCAATCATTCCCCAAAGAGAGAATAGAGGTATTCCAAGGGGGTAATGCCATGGTGCTTGATAACTTTAGACGCTTAATTGGTTATGGTGTTAACGCTCTTAATCAGAAAACATTTAAGCAGAACAAGGGGCAGCAACAATGTTGTGACGCCTTTGTAAATGCTATTAGTGACGGAGCGAATTCTCCCGTCCCGTATGAAGACATTATGGCGTCTTCGCAGGCTTGCATTTCAGCTTGGAGGCAGATGTTAGTTCAGTAGTAGGCGTTAGACGACGGTAATACGTAAGCGGTTTTCCAACCCCACCTTTTCCATGATTATCCCGCCTGTTAAATTGTTATGGAAATTTTTATGGGTGTGGAAAATGAGCTCTATTTGGACTCTGTTGATCAGGTTGATAACGTACACTATTTTTCGCACTTTTGAGGGAAGGCTAGCGGGGAAATACCCCCGTTAAATAAAGGTGGTGGATTTACTGGTCGCTGCAACATACGATATTAATCTAATAATAAAGAAGGATTACGGTGAATTGCCCCTAGATTTGTAGACACCTTGCATTTACAAAATGAAGCAAGGAGTTAAAAGTATGTCAGGTATACGTTATACGGAATAATTTAGACGCGACGCGGTCGCACAGGTCACGGATCGAGGGTATTCAGTTCTTGAAGTTTCGCGGCGGTTGGGGATTAGCAGCAAGTCTTTGTATGACTGGAAGAAGACTTATCATAAGCCGGAGCCAGAACGTCAACAAGATGCCCTGCAAGTTATGAGATCCGTTGCCTGAAGGCGGAACTCACGCGCGTTACAGAAGAGCGCGACATGCTAAAAAGGCCACAGCGTACTTCGCCCCTCAAGGGGACTTTCTACGAGCGCAAGAGATGCCACGTGAAGTACGCCTTCATCAAGGTTCACCACAGCGGTTTTTATGCATGGCTAAAAGAACCTCTCAGCATCAAAGCCAGAGATGACCGAAGGCTCACCGGACTGCTAAAACAAGCATGGCTGGAAAGCGGTTGCGTTTATGGCTATCGTAAACTGCATGATGACCTGCGTACCCTTGGCGAGACCTGTTCCCCGAACAAGATAGCCCGCTTGATCAGTCTAGCAGGTATTAAGGCGCAGATTGTCTACAAGCGCAAAGCAGGCTTCTATGGTGGCAAGCCTGCCGTTGTTGCCCCTAATCACTTGTCTCGGGTCTTTCAGGTCGAAGCGCCGGATCAAGCCTGGGTGACGGACATTACCTATATCAAGACCCATGAAGGCTGGCTGTATTTGGCGGTCATTATCGACCTGTATTCCCGCCGCTTCATCGGCTGATCCATGCAATCACGCATGCAGATGGATTTTGTATTGAGTGCATTATTGATGGCCGTATGGCGTAGAAAGCCCCAGTCGGAGGTCATTATTCACTCTGATCAGGGCAGTCAGTTTGCCAGTTATGAGTGGCAGAAGTTCCTAAAGGCTAACAACCTGGAAGCCAGTATGAGCCGCAGGGGTAAATGCTATGAGCGCGTAGCCTACCCTTGGGGTATAATGCTGTTGCGGAAAGCTTTTTCCAGATCCTTAAACGTGAGAGGATCAGACGGAAAACCTACGCGACCCGCAAAGAAGCACGGCAGGACGTGTTTGATTACATAGAGTTTTTCTATAATCCAAAAAGAAAACATGGTAACAACGGAATGTTGTCGCCAATAGATTTTGAACAACAACAAAATTGAAAGCTTAAAGGCGTCTCGTAAACTGGGGGGCAATTCAATGGGAAAACGACTGAAGCTGTTGTATCAGCCTTGGCTTGCCGGATGAGTAAACTTCCGGTCCTTTTAAAGCAAAGCCTTACTTGGGAAAGGGGTACGGAATTATCCGCTCATTAAAGATTCTCGCTCGCAACCAACATGGGGGTCTATTTTTGCGACCCCAGCAGCCCATGGCAACGCGGCACTTACGAAAATACAAATGGGTTACTAAGACAGTAATTTCCGAAAGGAAGCTGCTTAAATTGAAACAAAGAATGAGCCAAAGCCTCCAAATGTCAAAGACAAAAACAAGCCATTTTATTTGACGACGGACACCGGAGGTGATAAGAAATTATTTTGGTAATGGAAAAAAATGGAATGTAAATATTACCTATGTGCATGAAGATCTGCCACTTGGTACAGGTGGAGCCTTAGGGTTGGTGTCACCCAATATACCTCAATTACCCACTGCTCATGATGAATGGAATGCTCTTACTGGCAGAATTGAAAACTTTCAAAGGGCTCGGGTTGATATTCCGGCCTTGGACTTTTAATATGATTACAATCGAAAATGTCGCCGTTATCTAATTAGGTAATATAGCGATAAGGCACAGGCGTAACTTAAAGTTACTATATCCTTCCTGTAAGATAATAGCGGTATCATCAAGTGGGCGTTCCCCTACAGAACCGGTATCTGATGCAGATATAGTTGTTAGCGGTTTTGCGGATCTTAATGTGGATAAACTGGATTTTGCTATTGTTGCATCACCAGCTTCTTTCCATAAATCACATGCAGTAGAACTTATTAAAAGAAAAATACCTGTTTTTATCGAAAAACCAATTGCCACATCTGTCGAGGATGCGAACGCATTACTTCAATTGGCCAAAGACTATAAAGTCCCCATCACTGTAGGATACTGTTTGCGTTATATGCCTTCATTCTTAAAGATGAAGGAACTTATATCTGCGAATTTTATTGGACCTATATATAATGCTTTTATTACTGTGGGTCAATATTTGCCAGATTGGCGCCCTCTACAGGATTTTAAAAATACCGTATCCGCCAGAAAGACGTTAGGGGGCGGCGCTCTCCTAGAGCTAAGTCATGATATTGATTATGCTTCACTTCTTTTGGGCCCTATGTCAGTGGAATATGCCGCTCTGAGAAACACAAAGGAGCTTGACCTCGAAGTAGAAGAAATTGCAGATATTATGTTGAGGAATAAATTTGACGTAATCTGCTCTATACATTTGGATTTCTTACAAAAACAGGCTCAAAGAAAATGCAGTATTTTGGGCGGAAAAGGTCGTTTGGATTTTGATCTACTGGAGAATACAATTCATTTTCACCACGGAAAAGGGACAGACCTTATCTTTAATGGAGTGGGGTGGGATAGAAACGCTATGTATATTAATATGATAATTGACTTTGTTAAGTTAATAGAAGAAAAGAGAAATGATTTTGTTAGCGCAGAACAGTCGATAGCCACACTGAAACTCATTAATGATATTCGATGTCTTTCAGAAAAGCCGTCTGAGGGAATTAAATAATGACCACGTATGCTTTCATCTTTGCCCGTGGAGGCTCTAAGGGTTTACCGAGGAAGAATATTAAATTATTAAATGGGAAGCCGCTTATACAATATTCTATTGAAACAGCTCAGCAATCTCTGATTATAGACGAAGTTTTTGTTTCTACAGATGATAAAGAAATTTCAGATATAGCTGAAAGCTTGGGCGCGTCGATTATTGCGCGTCCAGAAGAGCTTGCTTCGGATAACGCACCAGAATGGCTTGCATGGCGTCATGCTATAAATTGGGTTACGGAGCATAGAGGTGATTTTGATACCTTTGTTAGTTTGCCACCTACAAGTCCCCTGAGGAGTGTTGCGGATATTGAAAGTGCCATCTTGAAACTAGATACAAATAAGGCAGACATTTGCATATCAATAACTGAAGCGGCACGAAGTCCCTATTTTAATATGGTGAATAAAGATAAGAATGATTATGTGGACTTGATTATTAAGGTCGATGCCAATGTGACAAGACGGCAGGATGCACCACAGTCTTTTGATATAACGACAGTTGTTTATGCCACCAGCCCCAATTATGTCTTGGAAAAAACTAGAATCTTTGACGGCAAAGTTGTAAGCATCGATATTCCAAAAGAAAGAGCTATAGATATCGATGATATTTATGATTTTTATCTAGCCGAAATAATTTTAACTCATAGGAGCGTTTGCTAGTGAAGGCGGCAGCAGGTAGGAAAATATTAGTAGTTGGTGCGAACGGTTTATTGGGGAAGGAAATTGTTGTTTCTCTATTGAGATCTGGTCTTGAAGTAATAGCTACGGACATAACCTTATCCAACCTTAGGGATTTTGTGAAGGCGAAAGAGGCACCTTCTTCGATGCTGACTTTGCAAAAGTTGGATCTGACTAATGAGGAAGAAGTGTGCGCATATTTTAGTGATCTGGATGATGTAATTGGGGCCGTTAATTGTTCTTATCCCCGAAACAGCAGCTATGGTGCCTCATTTTATGATGTGGATATGGATAGTTTCAATGAGAATATATCGCTCAATTTGGGAACAGCATTTTTATTCTCTCAGCAATGCGCCAAATATTTTGTTCGACATCAACCTCAGCCATTCTCCTTGGTAAATATTTCTTCTATTTACGGGATTGTTGCGCCTAAATTTGACCTTTATAAAGGAACAAAAATGACAATGCCCGTAGAATATGCGGCCATAAAATCTGGGTTGCTTCATTTAAATAAATATGTGGCTGCTTATGTTAATAACTCTAATTTCAGAGTGAATAGTGTTAGCCCCGGTGGGTTGATTGATAATCAACCGCCTGAGTTTATAGAAAATTATAAATCAAAAACTCTTGGAACTGGTATGTTGGACGCGAAAGATATGTGTGGCGCAGTTCAGTTCTTGCTAAGTGATGCGGCTAACTATATTAATGGGCAAAATATTATAGTTGACGATGGCTTTACATTATAAAACAGTTTGGAAATTCTAGATGAATCAGGAAATATTTTGGTGTTCTAATTGTTTGAACATGTCAACGAGGCCAAGAATAGGTTTTAATGATCAAGGGCATTGTAATGCGTGTATGTGGTCAGAAGAAAAGAAACACCTAGACTGGCATTCTAGAGAAAAAGAACTAGAATCTTTGTTGGACAAATATCGTTCTAAAGACGGTTCAGGATTTGATTGTGTCGTACCTGTTAGTGGCGGGAAGGATGGTTCATATGTCGCTTACATGCTAAAAGAAAAATATGGGATGAACGTTCTTGCTGTTACAGTTAGGCCAGCGCTCTCGCTAGAGGTCGGTGATCAAAATTTAAATAGCTTTATCGATTCTGGGTTTAACCACATACACGTTTCTCCTAACGCTAGGGTTATGCAAAAACTTAATAAGCACGGCTTTATTGAAAAAGGTTTTCCTTATTATGGGTGGCTAATTGCCATTACGACCGCTGTGATCCAGACAGCTATGAACTTTAGTATCCCTCTCATTTTTTATGGAGAAGATGGCGAAGTAGAATATGGTGGCTCTACAGAGAGTAAAAATGACCCTTTATATAATATTGAATATATGAAAAGAGTTTATTTTGAAGGTGGCTATGAGAAGGTCTTGGATATTGTAGCTGATGACCCAAGCATATCAGCTGGTGATTTAGCATTTTGGCGTTTTCCTTCTGATAAAGAAGTTCAAGAAAATGATCTTGCCTTCACGCATTGGTCTTATTATGAAAACTGGAATTCTTATCGCAATTATGTTGTGGCCAAAGAACATTGTGGGTTGAAGGAAAAAGAAGAAGGAACAGCTGGGACTTTCACAAATTTTTCTCAAAATGATCAAGCGCTATACTCCTTGCATGCTTATATGATGTATTTGAAGTTTGGGTTTGGAAGAGCTACGCAAGATGCAGGTATTGAGATTCGCAGAGGATCTATGACAAGAGATCAGGCGCTTAATCTGGTAAAGATGTATGATAACCAGTACCCACATGATTTTATTGAATTATACTTAGGCTATTACGAGATGACAAAATCCGAGTTTGATGCTGTTCTAGACAAATATGCCAATAAGGACTTGTTTGAGAAAGTGGATGGTATTTGGGAGCCGAAATTCGAGGTTGGTGAACCATTTAAAATATGAAAATAGTAATTGTAAATTATGGAATGGGAAATATTCATTCATTGAACAGCGCATTAAAAGCTAGTGGCTGCACTGATGTGGAGCTATCTAGTGATTATGAGGTCATCCAATCAGCGGATAAAATAATTTTGCCAGGTGTGGGTAATTTTTCTAAAGCTATGGATCTTATCAAAAGCTGTAATTTGGAAGAAAGTTTATATGATTTTGTTGTGGTTAAACAAAAGCCTATTTTGGGGATCTGTTTGGGAATGCAGCTCTTGGGGTTGAGTAGTACGGAAGACGGTACAAGAGACGGCTTGAAATTCGTCAATGGTGTGGTTGAAAGATTTAACTCTAAAGATTTAAAAGTGCCCCATGTCGGTTACAATCAAGTTCAAATTAATCCCCAAACAGTGCTTTTGAAATCATTACCTGAATTGTCAGATTTCTATTTTACACATAGTTATAGAATGTTATCAGATGAAGATATTAATCAAAGTATTTGTCATTATTCCGAAGATTTTATCGCCTGTTATGAAAAAGGTAATATCGCAGGAACTCAGTTTCATCCGGAATTAAGTCAGAAAAATGGACTAACATTACTCAAAAACTTTATTGAGAAATTCTAGTGTTAAGAAAAAGAATTATTTTTGCATTGATCCATAGCAACGGCTATTTTATGCAAAGTAGAAATTTCCGCTTACAAAAGGTTGGAGATATATCGTGGTTGGAAAAAAACTATAAATTTAAAGAAATTGCAGAATTCGTAGATGAATTAATCGTGATTGACGCAACTAAAGGACATAAAGATAAAGAAAAATTCCACAGAGTTGTATCAAGATTAGTTGAAGGTGTATTTATTCCAGTAACTGCTGGAGGTGGGGTTGAAAGCACTTTAGATGCTGAAGCTTTATTTAATAGTGGCGCAGATAAGGTTATGGTCAATACATCCATTTATTATCGCCGTGATGTTGTAAAAGATATCATATCAAAATATGGCAGTCAAAGTGTTGTTGCCTCAGTCGATTATAAATTAATGGACGACCAAGTTGTTTTATATTCAAGAGATGGTTCCAATAAAGAAGAAATTACACTCGATGATTATATTAAAATAGTACATGATCTAGGTGTTGGAGAAATATACTTTAACTCTATAAATAAAGATGGGACAGGCTTTGGTTATGATGTTGATATAATTAATTCTTATTCAAATAAATTTACAATGCCTTTAATAGTCGCTGGCGGCGCTGGCAATGAAAAGCATTTACATGAAGCTATTAATGTTGAAAATGTTGAAGCAGTTGCGACAGCTAATCTTTTTAATTTTGTCGGTAACGGTTTGCCAAATGCAAGAAAATATTTACTGGATAACAGCGTGAATCTTGCAAGATGGTGACTGCATTACCCTTGAGAATGGTGATAAGAAAGATTGATCTATGAAATTTGTTCGAAATAACCAATTGTTACATAAATTATTATTAGTTGATGGGGTTGGACGCTCAGGCAAGGTTATGCTTGCTGAAATCATGACATGCTTTGAAACTGTAGAAAAGCAAGATTATCATGAATTTTTAGAATATATTCCCTTAGCTTATAAGTATGGAAAAATAGAAAAAGATATTGCTAAGGCTATTTTGAAAACTCAGATAGATACTGAGTTATATAATAGTATGATTGGTCGAAGAATTAATTCTCGTGCTACTGATTATACGAGTATCTATAAGCACCATTCACCAGAAAAATACCTTAGTCGCGCCTCCATGGAGGACGGACCGATTGTTGCTGACCGAGTTGCTGCGGAAAAACCCGTTTATATGTCTTGGTGTCATGACATGGTGCAAAAATCAGATATTGTTTTTGATACATTCGAGGAAAAAGTCGAGCTCTTATACATTAATAGGCGTCCCATTGACATTATTTACGAATGGGATCTTAAGAATTTTGGCGAAAGAGTTGGGTCAGACCCAACTGAAATGCAATATTTGATTGATCATAATGGAGTGAGTGTTCCTGAACTGGCTTTAGGGTGGGAGGAGGAATATATAGCGGCTAGCCCTATTGAAAGAATAGTGCGTATGATCCACACTTCTTTTGATCGAAACTATCAAGCAATAGAAAGTAGTAACTTTCAAAATCAAATAAAAGTTGTTGATTTTGAAAGTTTGGTCACTGATCCCTCAAAAGTTATTAATGTTATATCACGGGCCCTACAATTAGAGATTGGGAAGAAGATTGATTATATCCTAAAAAGAGAAAATTGTCCAAGGGTGCTGTCAGATTTAGAATATGAGAATAGAGAGCAGACTATATTTAGTAAAATTAGCCCTGAGTACAAAATCTTGGTGCTTGAAGCCAATAAATTTTATAACCAAATATCCGGATTTTCTATTAAATAAATAGAATATTTTTTGAGGTGTAGTCTCTGGGGTGAAAATATGAATAATTCACTATTTGAATGACTTGGAGGCTTAGTAAAATATCATGAAAAATAAGGCTTTTATATCTGACGTCAAGAAAGTTTATTTTAAGGCTTTCGATAACGAAATATCTATTAGTGAATTTGCGGGGGCACATTATGGCAAGTCTGAGGAGCATTTTTGGATTCCAAATAATGCTGTAGTCAATAAAAAATATTGTTTCGTAATATTCTGTTTGTCTAAATTATATTATTTTATAGTGTTGTTGTGGCTGTTCGCTATGCCCGTTATCTTCATTATTGAATACATAAAATGGGGAAAAAATGTTGCAAAGAAGCACAACCCAAAGTTCAAAGATGTTTTTTTGTATAGCTCCATAGGGAGTAATTTTAATTATATTAAAAGAGAAACTGAGGATTACCCAACGTCCGGGATAATATTACCGTGGGTAAGAGTCGGGAATATCCCATCAGACATTTCTCTGATCGATATTTGCGATATATCAAGCCCAAAAATATTTTTTAAATCCTGCACGTTGGCTTATTTGGTAACGTTACAAGCGATGTCTGACCCTAAGCGTATAAAAAGAACGCTTTACACTTATACAGCTTTAAGATGGTTTTTCGTGCGGTTGACTCTTGAGAGCTATGCATTCAATTCTATTTGGTTAACAAACCATTATGATCGTTGGGTTGTCTTGTTGGATAGTATAGCAGTAGAAAAACGTGTTATGGTTCAACATGGCTCTTTAATAGATTTTAGCCAACCTGTTCCTGTTACTTATACCATGCAAAATAAACTTAGAGCATCTTGGGTTCTTCATTTATATAATGAAGATGAATATCCAGTATTTTGTAAATGTATATTTATTTCTCCTCCAGAAGTAAAGGCATTTGAAGTTGAGATTTCTATTGACAGGAGTTTATGTAGAGGCTTGAAAAGTATTCTTGTTTTGGGCAATCCTCGTTTGCAAGATAAACTAATGACTGCCGTGAAATTATTGAAGAAAATCCATGGCCAAGATCTTATGGTTGCGTATAGGCCTCACCCAAGGGAAAGTATATCTGCCCTTATTAAGCAAAGCAAAAAACTTGACTTTATCATAAATGCTGATCAGAAACGTATTCCTGAAACATCAATTGTTTTATCTTATGGTTCTAGCCTAGATGAGCTATTATTAAATTATTATCCTGCAAAGATAATTAATTTTGACGTTAGTAAGAAATTTGACGAAAACCATTTCGTTACCCTTATTAACCAAAAATTAGTTGAATAAATTGAACCCCATCAGGAGTTGAGCTGGTCCTAAAAAACTAGGGTCAGGACTCATTAAATCCACCATATAACGATAGCGGCAATGCAGATTGCGGAGAAGAACGTGTAGTGTCCAGAAGTTCTCGCACTTTTATTTTCAGGCTGTGTTCTTCTGCCGCCATTTAAACAAGTGATTAGTATTGATGTCATGACGACGGGCGATCTCGGACCAGGAAATATCTGTCTGGAGGGCCTCTAAAACCAATCGCTTTTTAAAGTCATTACGAAACCGCCGCCGAGGGTGCTTCTTCTGGTTAAGCATAATTTAGGTTGTCCACTTAAAATAGGTGGGCACTTATCTCATCCTTAATCACTCCTGGCTTGGCGTGCTTGGTCGGGCGCTTACTCAGGTCGGGTCATTCGAGCCCTTGAACAGATCATCGAATGGTGGGCGCAACCGTCTGTCATTCGCTGCGAGCGCGAAGCCTGCCGTTGGGATATTACGGCCCTGAATATATCAGCCATTTGCTTGGCAGGCGGACCGAGGAGCGGGGGATTACATTGCTATTCATTCCGCTAGGTAACCCCAACAAAACGCCTATGTGGAGCGCTATAACCGAACCGTTCGATATGACTGGTTGAACCAATATATTTTTGAAACAATTGAGCAGGTGCAGGAAGCCGCCACAAAATGGCTCTGGGCATATAACAATGAACGGCCCAATATGGCCATCAGCGACATAACGCTAATGCAAAAATTGGCTAACGCTGCAATCCTTCTTTATTATTAGATTAATATCGTATGTTGCAGCGACCAGTTGAATCCACCACCTTTATTTAACGGGGTATTGCCAACCCATGCAAAATCCGAGTGCTTGCGCACCGCCCGGATCAAAAGCTCATAAGTGATGGTATCGAAAAAGCCTTTGATATCCAGATCAAGAACCCAGTCATACAGCCAGCATCGCTGCCGCGCTTTCCCAACTGCCTGGATGGCCGACTTGTCGGGGCGGTAACCATAGAAGCCTCGAGGAATATGGGTTCCACAAGTGGTTCCAATGCCTGTTTGACAACCATCTGCGCTACGCGGTGCATAACAGTGGGTATACTCAACGTTCGCGTGCCTCCTGTTGCTTTCAGTATATCAACCCGGCGCACTGGTGGGAGGGGGGGAACTGCAAGAAGACAGCCGATTTCATAGTTTGAAGAGGCTGTTCGACACATCCTCTTCAACATCTGAAATAGTCTGTCCATCGACTCCGGCGGCCCCCTTGTTGGATCGTACCCGTTGCCCTCCCTCATCTCTTATGGAGCATAACTTGTCCTTTCCTTCTGAAATGACTCGCCTTCATGGCAAATCATTTAAAATTGACCCACCTATTCAGTAACGAGGCCTCATACCACATTTAATGGACAAACCCCCGACGAGTTCTATAATCAAAAAATAGAGAATCAGGGGGATGCCCCTGACATAAGGAAGGTAGCGGCATAGTATTAAACAACACAAGAAAGCTTAACATCGCCGCAAACCTGTTCAACCAAACAGGATGACCTCTTAAACCTGACGACACACAAATGAATAAATTACCTATACTTAAAAATTGACAAACAGTGCCACTTGATAATTCTGAATGGCTTGGATCTAGTGTTGTTAACTTGCCTAGTAACGTGAACTAAACTGTGAACTAAAAACCTTAACCGTTAAGAGGAGGCCGCATTGACAGAGCTTCAAACAATACTGATTACTACTAAAGAAGACCTTTTGCCTTATGGAGAAAAAATCTGTGAACTTTTTAAAGAGTGTTTTCAGTCTGATATGAGTGTTGAGATGTGGGAATGGGCCTACCTCAATAACGTTTATGGTAACCCTGTTGTGGCAATGAGTTTTGATGGAGATAGGCTCATTGGCCATTACGCGGTCATCCCAAATGATATTGCAAATAATCAAAATGAAGAGTTAAAGTCGGCGCTATCAATGACAACCATGGTGGCTGAAAGCCACAGAAAGCATTATCTGTTTACAAAACTTGCAGAGGTTACTTATGAAGAATTAAAATGGCAGGGATATGATTTAGTTTGCGGCTTCCCCAACGCTTCCTCTGCCCCGGGTTTTAAGAAAAGGTTAGAGTGGATAATTGAAAAACCTGATTTTGTGGCTGAAGTAACCAAAGAGCAGCTGCTAAATAGCGCAGACATTGACAGGTTTTTGAGCCAAGACAATAGGTTTGGCTTTGAAATTAATAACTCACAAAAGACACAATGGCGATTAGAAAAGCCTGGAATTATATATGATATCATCGGCAATGCCATTGTTAAAGAGTTTAATGGTTCTATTGACCTGATGCACCTTAATAAAATGAGTTTGCAATCGTTAAATAGTGACCAAGCATATAATGTATTATTGCATTCCTCAGTAAAGGATTTGTTAAATCAGAAAGTTTTTGAATATCAATTTGGATATCGTGCCTTCAATGAAAAAGCTAAAGGGCTATCTTTTAACCCAAGCATGATAATGTCGGATGTATTTTAATGAAAATACTTGCAATAACTACAATCAGATCAGATTATGATTTAATGAGCAGTTTATATCAGGCTCTAAACCAAGATCCAGAAATTGAGCTTAAGTTATTAATAGCTGGGGCTCATAATTCGCCTACATATGGATTAACCATTGAACAAATAAGGGACGATGGCTTCGATATTTTACTTAATTCTGAAACACTCCTAGATTCAGATAGTAAAGTAGGCAGGCTAAAGTCTGCCTCAATTATGCTTTTAAGCTTTATTGATTCAGTAGCAAACTATAATCCAGACTTAATTCTTTATGCTGGGGACAGAGAAGATGTGATTATCGGATCCCTACTTGGTGCATACCTAAGCATTCCAACAATGCATTTCTTTAGTGGTGATCATGCAGCCGATGGTCATGTTGATAATCCTGTTCGACACGCGACATCTAAATTATCAACATTTCACTGCGCCTCCATTGAGCACCACAAAGAAAGGTTATTAGCAATTGGGGAGCCTTCAAAGAGAATAGCCGTTATTGGAAGTATTGCCTTAGACAGGTTTTTGTCTTTTAAAAGTGAGAATATGACAGAAATATGTTCCCAACTTAAAATTCAAGCTAATCCTAAGCGAATGGCTCTTGTAATTTTTCATCCTATAAATGAAGAAAAAGATGAAGCGGTAACTATTTTGGAAACAATTATAAATACCTTGCAGGAGAATAATATATTTGCGTTTGTGAGTGCTCCAAATAGTGACCCAAACAACAGACCTCTTATTGAAATGAAAAATAAATATATAAATAATGATCAAGTTTATTTTTACAAAACTTTACCACGAAACATTTTCCTTTCTATTTTCAAAAATTCCGATTTAATTATTGGAAACTCTTCCGCCGGGATTTTAGAAGCAGCATCCATACCAATTCCTGCGATCAATGTTGGCAAAAGGCAAGTTGGGCGCATTTCTAATAAAAATGTTATTTTCTGTGACACCAGCAATTCTGCCATAACTGATGCCATAATAAAAGCTACAAGCGATTGTTTTAAAAAAGAAATATCAAATATTAAGAACCTTTATGGAGATGGTAAAAGTATTGAAAAAGCTGTTTATTTAATAAAAAACACAAACTTCAATGAATTATTATATAAAAAAGAAGACCCTTTAGATATGTATAAGGAAGCTAAAAATGACTAAAGTGTTGGTTATATCCCCTCATCCTGATGATGAAACCATGGGGTGCGGTGGAACTCTGCTTAAACATATAGATAATGGTGATGAACTTCACTGGCTTATAATGACCTCCACTGAAGATGATGGCCAGTATAGTGAAGAGTTTACTAAATCTCGTAGGAGCGAAATTATTAATATTTTCAATCGCTTCAAGTTCAAGTCCATGAAAATACTAAATAATAAGCCTGCGACTTTAGACCAGTTGCACTTAGGTGATATAATTGCAGATGTGTACGAAGTCATCAAAGAAATTGAACCTAATATAGTTTACACCCCTTATAGGGGTGATGCTCATTCCGACCACAAAATTGTATTTGATGCCAGTATCGCTTGCGCCAAGTCATTTCGTAGCCCGTCTATAAAATCAGTAAGGGTATATGAAACATTATCGGAGACTGATTTTGGATTAAATCCAGACAATAATGGTTTTAAACCCAATTACTTTGTTGATATTGCAAAATACTTGGATAAGAAGATTGAAATTCTAAATATTTTTGCAAGTGAAATGAAAGCCCCTCCCTTCCCAAGGAATGAGGAATCCGTTAGGGCGTTGGCCCTTTTAAGAGGGCAAGTTGCAGGCTCAACTGCGGCAGAATCGTTTATGGCTCTGAAGGAAATTTGGGATTAAAAAATTCTTATAATTGCAGAGGCGGGTATCAATCACAATGGAGAAATTAATCTTATCAAGGAACTGGCGCTTCGGTAGTGTTCAAAATTCTGTGTCATTCCAGTAAGCTGCATAAAAAAGAAATGACTGATTATGACCAAAACAGACTTTGACTTTAACGAAGCCCTTAAATTCTTGCAGATGGGCAAGGCAGCTTTTGAATTGAAACCCGTATTTGACTGTCTTCTGGCTAATCTCAAAACATCACATAAATTCTTTATGGGCGAAATAAGGGGTCCGGTGCTTTACCCCGGACGCTTTAAAACCAAAACAGGTTACTTTTGGGCATTGCCCGTGATGACAGGCCTTGGTACGATAAAGGGCATGATCCGGGGAGCTGGGATGCTTCGCCAGAACCGGTTCCACCACTCGGGGTGGCCTATTGTTATGCCTCTGGGCGCAGTTAGTTTTTGCGGAGAATATCCTTGATGGATTTAGCGGTATTCTGCAGGTTGATGCTATGCGGGTTATAATCGGCTGACCAAAGCGGATCGCGTCTGTTGACCCATCGAACTTGCCTATTGCTGAGCCCGTGCAAGGTGCAAGCTGTATGAGGTTGCCAAAAACAGCACGGCCCCGATTGCCGAAGAAGACCTTCGCCATATTGAAGGCCTGTATCGCATAGAAGCTGATATCAAAGGTCACGCGGTAGAGACGAGGCTGGGTCCAGATCAGACGCGAAGCGTTCCCCTCATGGCGGTCTTTGAAAGATAATGTACACTATTTTTCGCACATTTGAGGAAAGGTTGGCGGTTCTTGACTGTTAGG
>TARA_R110002096_G_scaffold317107_6_pt1 | contig 26610 bp, 20 predicted proteins | sample TARA_R110002096 | Tara Oceans TARA_R110002096 (sample SAMEA4397295) | marine metagenome | biome: Polar Biome; feature: [DCM] deep chlorophyll maximum layer (ENVO:01000326); material: water (ENVO:00002006), including particulate matter (ENVO:01000060) such as... | depth 35 m
ACATGGGGCAGCACGATATTCTGGCTGTGGGTGACGCGCAGTTCGTCGAAACTATATTGTTCGGCCAGCTCCGCCATCAGATCGATCTGGGCGGACGATGCGTCGCCCGGAATGCCCCCGCGCGGTTTCAGGCTGATCGTGGCAATCGCATAGCCGGGCTGCTTGTGCGCGGAGATATTCTGGTCGACCCACAAGGCAAAGTCCGGATCGGACAGGTCGAGATCATCGCTGGCCTGCGTGTCAAATGGCGGGTCCTGGAAAAATTCACTGATCCGCGCCAGTTCCTCGACCGGTGGATTGAGGCCCAGCTGCTTCATATGGGCGAATTCTTCTTCGACCTGGCGGGTATATTCCTCCTTGCCGAGTTCGTGGACGAGGATCTTGATCCGCGCCTTATATTTATTGTCGCGCCGGCCGTAGCGGTTGTACACGCGCAGGCAGGCTTCGGCATAGCTGATCAATTCGTCCGCCGGGACAAAGTCGCGGATTTCAGGGGCGATCATCGGGGTCCGGCCCATGCCGCCGCCGACAAAGAATTTCGCGCCCAGTTCGCCGGCATCATTATGCACCAGCTGGATACCGATATCGTGCAGGCGCATGGCCGCGCGGTCGGTGTCGCTGGCGATAACGGCAAATTTGAACTTGCGCGGCAGATAGGAAAATTCGGGGTGGAAGCTCGACCATTGCCGCAGGATTTCTGCCCACGGGCGCGGATCGGCAATTTCATCGGCGGTCGCGCCGGCGAACTGGTCGGACGAGATATTGCGGATGCAATTGCCGCTGGTCTGGATCGCGTGCATTTCAACCGATGCGAGATCGGCGAGAATGTCCGGCGCGTCTTCCAGCTTGATCCAGTTATACTGAATATTCTGGCGGGTGGTGAAGTGGCCGTAGTCGCGGTCATATTTGCGCGCGATATGGCCGAGCATCCGCATCTGCTTGCTGCTCAACGTGCCATAGGGAACCGCAACGCGCAGCATATAGGCATGGAGTTGCAGATAGAGGCCGTTCATCAGGCGCAGCGGCTTGAACTGGTCTTCGGTCAGATCACCGGCGATGCGCCGGTCAACCTGATCGCGAAACTCTTCAACGCGTGCGTCGACCATTTTCTGGTCATATTGGTCATATTGATACATATTAGATCACCCATTCGGCGGCGTCGGGATCCGCCGGTTTCAATGTCAGGTCGGGACGAACCGTGGGGCCGAGTGCCCGCACGCGGTCCTTGATGTGACCGGGCCTCGGACCGTCTTCGGTCTGCTCGGCGTCGATAATATAGGGCGAGTTGACGCGGCGGGCGGCTTCTTCCCGGTGGAGGATCGCTTCGCCCTGATCGCCGACATCCGCGGCATCCTTGACAAGCCGCGACCAGTCGAGGCCGGTCCACCAGATGACGTCGCCGGTCTTGAGGTCATTTCCGGTCAATATTTTCATGCGACAACTCCCGCCATTTGAGCAAATTCCCGAAACTTGTCTTCGGCGTCGCCATATCGCGCGACTTCTCCGACGACGAGCAATGCGGGGCTACGAATATCTTCGCGGCGGACAAGATCGCCAAGGTCGGTCAGCAATGTCCGGAGCGCACGGAAATTGTCGCGCGTACCATTTTCGAGCACAGCTACCGGAAGATCGGGTGCGGCGCCGTCGGCGATCAGCTTTTCGACGATCGCTTCGGCATTGGCCACGCCCATATAGATGACCAGGGTCCGGCCCTTGCCTGCCAGACCGGACCAGTTCTGGTCGGAAAGGCCCTTGCACTGGCCAGCGACGAAGGAAACGGCGCTGGAGGCGTCACGGTGGGTTAGCGGCATCCGCGCCTGTGCGGCGCAGCCGAGCGCGGCGCTGATGCCGGGAACGACTTCCACAGCAACGCCCGCGGCGATGCAATCGTCCGCCTCTTCGCCGCCGCGTCCGAAAATGAAGGGGTCACCGCCCTTGAGGCGAACGACCAGGTGGCCCTTGCCCGCTTCGCTTACGAGGATGTTGTTGATCTGGTCCTGGGACACGCTGTGCATGGACCGTTTCTTGGCCACCGAAATGCGGCGCGCTGCGGGTGAGGAAAGAGCGAGTATCTCGCGGCTGACCAGACCGTCATGGACGATCACGTCGGCGGTCTCCAGCAGTCTTGCGGCTTTCAGGGTCAGCAGATCGGGGTCACCGGGACCGGCGCCGACCAGATAGACTTTGCCCGCCTGTGCGGTCTTTTGTGGGATATTTTCCATGCAAGCGATATGCCTGCATCGACCGGATTGTTCAAAACAGAAGTTTTTGGGGACGCCTAAGCTAAGCTATTTTGCGTGTGCCCGTTGCTTGTGGTCGACATTTCACTCGTCTTTGAGGCCGATGCCGATCGAGGCCTTGAGTTGCTCTGCTTCCAGGGAAACGACCGGATAGGCGCAATAATCGGCGGCATAATAAGCGCTGGGCCGGTGGTTGCCCGACAATCCAATACCGCCAAAGGGCGCTTCGGAAGAAGCGCCGACTGTCATCTTGTTCCAGTTCACGATACCGGCGCGGCTGTTGGACCAATATTGGTCATATTGCTGTGCGGTTCCGCCGATTAGCGCGGAGGACAGCCCGTAGCGGGTATTGTTTGCCTCGGCGATGGCTTCTTCGAAGTCGTTGACCCGGATGACCTGTAAAATCGGTCCGAACAATTCGATATCCGGCCGTTCGGGAAGATCGGTCACGTCGATGATGCCTGGGGTCAGGAAGGGGCGGCCTTCAATCGGTCGCGCCATATGTTTGATCGGCTTGCCACCATGGCTCATCAGGGCGAGAAAACTCTCGGTCAGGCCGTCCGCGGTTTCATTGTCGATAACCGGGCCCATGAAGGGGGCAGGGCTGGCAAAGGGTTCGTCAATGATCAGGCGATCGGCGATTCGCTTCACTTCGCGAACGATCCCGTCATAGATCGTGTCTTTGACGATCAGACGGCTCGCGGCCGAGCAACGCTGTCCCGCGGTCAGGAAAGCGGATTGTACGATCAGGATGGCGGCGCTGTGCGTGTCCTGGGTATCCCAGGCAATGATCGGGTTGTTACCACCCATTTCCAGCGCCAGAATCTTGTCGGGCCGGGAGGCGAACTGGCGGTTGAGCGCGATTCCGGTGCGGGCCGATCCGGTGAACAAAACACCATCCAGATCGTCGTTGGCGGTCAGCTGCTTGCCGGTTTCCGGACCGCCGTGCAAAATATTGACCACGCCGGGCGGCATGCCGATCTTGGTGAATGCATCAACGAGATACTGGCCTACCGCGGGTGTCTTCTCGGACGGTTTGAATATGATTGTGTTGCCCGCAATCAGGGCGGGAACAATATGTCCATTGGGCAAATGGGCCGGGAAATTATAGGGGCCAAGCACGGCAAGTACGCCGTGCGGCTTATGTCGCAAGGCCGCTCGCATATTGGGCTGGCTTGGTAATTGCCGTTGCGGGGTCCGCTCGGCAAAAGCTTTTACCGAAATATCGATTTTCTTGACCACTGAATCGACTTCGGTCCGGGATTCCCAGATCGGTTTGCCGGTTTCGCGTGAAATGAGTTCGGCTAGCTCGTCGCCATGGGAACGGATGCGATTTGCATAGCGCCGGACGACCTCGATGCGCTTGACGACCGCCATGGAGGCCCAGCCGGGCCATGCTTCGCGCGCCCGGGCAACCGCTGCATCCGCGTCTCCACTGGTGCCGGTCCACAAAGTAGCTCCGGTTGCTGGTTCGGTCGATATCAGGTCGGTCAAAATTGCCTCGGTTTTCTAAGCTTATCTTGTTCAAAAGACGGGTATATGATCATTCTCCAAGATAGATCATAGCGCCAAAAAATCCAGAAGCCCCATGGTTAATGTTTTTGCCATGCTCTTTTTACAAAATATCCTTGTCATCCTTTGCGCAAGGCTTGGCCCATTTCACGAATATCATTGATTTTTCCTGACAATGCAGACCAGTCATCCTGTTGTGCAATGTCGGTCCAGATCGCTTCGACTTCCTCGATATGCATCGAACAGGGGGAGGCTTTGCGCCAATATTCGCTGACAGGCTCTCGGGAGCGCTCGCGATCGGCCATCAACGACTGAAAGTCCGAAAATTCGGATGCATTCTTGTCCGGTTTGGCAAGATTCGCGGCTCCGCCCCAATCGAAGAAGAATTGATCAATCTCTATTGTCTTTTCCGCCAGTCCCTTTTCCGCGGCGACAACCAGATCGCGATCCGCTTCAAAACCCTCTGACCGGACGCCAAGACGCCAGCAGAAATGTTCGGTGAAGGCTTTGCCATAGGCCTTGGGAAAGCCTTCAAGCGTTGCAACAAGCGGTTCGCTGTCCGAGATCAGGCGGAGAGCGCTGGCGAGTTGCGCGAGGTTCCAATGCAGCGCTTCCGGTTGCCGGGCAAAGCAATATAATCCTTCGTGGTCGAAATAGGCGGCGGTAAATCCGGGCTCCCAGTAAGGCGTGAAGCGCCAGGGGCCGTAATCGAAGCTTTCGCCGGTGATATTGATATTGTCCGTGTTGAGGACGCCGTGGACAAATCCCGCAGTCATGTAGGCACCCGCCAGCTTCGCGACTTCCTGTGCGACTTTTCCGAACAACTCCGCTGCCGGGTCGTCGGTCTGTACCCCGCCATAATATTGTTCGAGACAATATTCGACGAGTTGCCTCATCAGCGCTTCATTCTTCTCATAAGCGATCCGCTGGAACGTGCCGAACCGTATGTGGCTGTGACTCAACCGCGTCATCACCGCCGACCGGGTGGGAGAGGGCTCGTCGCCGCGGGACAATTTTTCTCCGGTCTCGACAACTGAAAAGGTCTCTGAAGTATAGACGCCCAGAGCTTCTAGCATTTCGGTTGCCAGAATCTCGCGGACCGCACCTTTCAGCGTCAGTCGACCGTCGCCGGATCTGCTCCACGGCGTGGTGCCGGATCCCTTGGTCGCCAGATCCATGAGCCGTTGCTCGTGATCGCGAAGCTGTGCGAACAGGAATCCACGGCCATCGCCGATGTCGGGATTGTAATTGCGGAACTGATGTCCGTGATAGCGGAGTGCCAGCGGAGGATCGAGATTGTCGGGCAGCGGTTCGAACCGGCCGAAATGGGATAGCCACTCCTGCTCGTCGAGCGTGTCCAGTCCGACGCTCTGGTCCCAGCGGTCATTTCTGAACCGCAGAATATGCTCGGGAAAATCGGCGGCGGCGACCGGATCGCCGATCTTTTCTCCCAATTTGGTGATCTGGACATCCGGCTGATAGACGCTCTTGCCGGGTTCGGATTGCGGTTTATATGGCATTTCCCTTCAGTGGCGGCTAATCGGTTTTGCAGCAAGTGGGAAGACGGGATCAAATTGGTATGAACCAGAAAAAATCTTATCAGGACCTTTACTGGGAAGCCGATGACGGGTTGAAACTGCACGCCTATGACTATCCGTCGGACAGCGGTAAAACCCCCGTTATCTGCGTACCCGGACTGACCCGCAATGCCCGTGATTTCCAGCATCTTGGCGCGGAGTTTCCCGGGTCGCGCCGGATCATCATGCTCGACCTTCGCGGTCGCGGCATGAGCGAATATTCCAAGGACAGCAGCACCTATAACCCCAGGCAATATGCTTCCGATATCATCATGTTGATGGACGAGCTGAAAATAGAGAAGGCGATTTTCTTCGGTACGTCACTGGGTGGAGTCGTGACCATGGTCATGTCCAAAATGCATCCGGAGCGGGTGGCTGGCGCGTTGCTGAACGATATTGGTCCCGAGCTTGACCAGCGGGGTCTCGACCGGATTGCCTCCCATGTAGGGCAGGGACGCAGCTTTGATACATGGGCCCATGCCGCACGCGACATGGCGGAAAACAACGGGGACATTTTTCCCGACTTCACCCTGAAGGACTGGATCGCCTTCGCCAAGAAACTGTACCAGATGAACAGCTCCGGCCGGATCAAGCTGGACTATGACATGAAAATTGCCGAGCCGTTTGACAGCAAGGGCGGTGGTAGCGGTGCATTGTGGAATGCGCTGGAGAATATGAAGGATGTTCCAACGCTTATATTGCGCGGAGAACTGTCAGACCTGTTCAGCGAGCGGGTCGCCGGGCAGATGCTCGAGAAACTGGACAAGGGCGAACTGGTCACGGTCCCGCGCGTGGGCCACGCTCCGACGCTCGAGGAACCCGCCTCGCTTGACGCGATCCATCAATTGCTCCACCGCATAGACTGAATATTTGTCAGCTAGCCGAACATGAAAATGACATGAAACCTGCAAAAATCCTGCATCTCCACAGCACGTTCAATCTGGGCGGCAAGGAAGCGCGCGCCGTCAGATTGATGAACCATTTCGGTGCCGCTGCCGAACATGTGATATTGTCGGCAGAACCCGAGAGTCTGTCCGCTCGCGATGCGATCGATGCCGGGATAAAGGTCGCATTTCCCAAGGATGCGCCTTCGCTGGCGGGGAAACCATCGCTGAAGCGATACCGCGAATTTGTCAGCTATTTCCGGCAGTTTGATCTGATCCTGTCCTATAATTGGGGCTCGATGGACGGCGTGATGGCGCGAACCATATTCTCGCGTGTCGGCGGCTTGCCTCCGCTGATCCATCATGAAGACGGATTTAACGAAGACGAGCAACAGAAGCTCAACTGGAAGCGAAACTGGTTCCGCAAATTTGCTCTGGGTGACGCGCGCGCGCTTGTCGTGCCGTCGGAACAACTGGCAGCGATCGCGAGGGATGTCTGGAAACAGCCCGAACAGAAAATCCAGCGTATTCCCAACGGCATCGATGTGAAGCGCTTTGCCAAAAAACCGCAGCGCGGTGCCTTGCCGGGTTTCATCAAGCGCGACGGAGAAGTGGTCGTCGGTACGGTGGCCGGGCTGCGCGCGATCAAGAATTTGCCGCGTCTGGTACGTGCCTGTGCCGCTGCGGGCGACAATGTCCGGCTGGTGATAGTCGGTGAAGGGCCGGAAAAGGAAGCGATTCTGGCCGAGGCCAGGCGTGTCGGGCTGGATGACCGCTTGCTGATGCCGGGCTTCATGGCTGATCCGGCGCGCTATATCGGCCTGTTTGATGTGTTTGCGCTGTCATCGGATAGCGAACAATTCCCGATTTCGCTGATCGAGGCGATGGCCGCCGGTTTGCCGGTTGCGGCGACCGATGTCGGTGATATAAAATCGATGGTCTCGCAGGCCAATCATGGATTTATCAAACCGCTTGCCGATGAAGCAAAATTCCAGGAGTCGCTGACGACCCTGATCCAGCATCAGCAATTACGCGAGGACCTGGGCATGCAGAACCAGCTTAAGGCGGAGGCCGAATATAACGAGAGCAAGATGCTGGGGCGCTACGGACTGCTTTACGGTCATGCACTCGGACGCGCTGAATTTGGCGCGGTTAAATAACGCAATTCATAACAGAGTTTTTGCGAGCATTTTTGTCTGCCGCCGTCTATATCGACTTGGGGAAAATAGGAGATTTCATTGTTCAAAGGCTTAAAACCCATCCAGTATAACGGTCACGAAGTATGGCCTTTGATCGAGGGTGGAAAAGGCGTCGCAGCCACCAATCACGCCAGTTCGGGAGCCTGGGCGGCTGCCGGCGGCATCGGCACGGTCTCCGCAGTCAATGCGGACAGCTATGACGAACATGGCAATGTCATCCCGCAAATCTATCACGGCCGGAAACGCGAAGAGCGGCACCAGGAACTGATCGAATATGCGATCGACGGTGCTGTCACGCAGGTCAAGCAGGCCTATGAAATTTCCGAAGGCAGGGGCGCGATCAACATCAACGTCCTGTGGGAAATGGGCGGCGCGCAGCAGGTCCTCGAAGGCGTGCTGGAGCAGACCAAAGGCATGGTCGCGGGTGTTACCTGCGGCGCGGGCATGCCCTATAAATTGTCCGAAATTGCCCAGCAATATGGCGTGAACTATCTGCCGATCATCAGTTCCGCCCGTGCTTTCCGCGCGCTGTGGAAGCGGGCCTATAAAAAGGTCCCGGATTTGATGGCGGCAGTGGTCTATGAAGACCCCTGGCTGGCGGGTGGCCATAACGGCCTGTCCAATGCAGAAGATCCGCGAAAGCCGGAAGATCCCTATCCACGGGTCAGGGACCTGCGCGACACGATGCGCGCCGAAGGAATCCCGGACAGCGTACCGATCATCATGGCCGGCGGCGTCTGGCATTTGCGGGACTGGCAGGACTGGATCGACAGCGACGAGCTTGGCCAGATTGCCTTTCAGTTCGGCACCCGGCCCCTGCTCACCAAGGAAAGCCCGATTCCGCAAAGCTGGAAGAGCGAGCTGACCAAGATCAAGGAAGGCGATATCCTGCTGCACAAATTCTCGCCGACCGGGTTCTACAGTTCCGCGGTCCGCAACGAATTTCTCCGCAGTCTGGAATCGCGGTCTGAACGCCAGATTCCCTATTCGACAGAGAAGGCTGGCGAACATACACATCAGCTGGATGTCGGGATCAAGGGCAAGAATTTCTGGGTCACGCGCAACGATCTGCTGCGGGCGCGCGAATGGGACGGGCTCGGCTTTACCATGGCGATGAAGACACCGGACAACACGCTGATATTTGCAACGCCGGAAGAGTCGAAAATGATCCGCAAGGATCAGGCCGACTGCATGGGTTGTCTGTCGCATTGCGGTTTCTCGGCGTGGAAGGATCATGACAATTTCAGCACCGGGCGGCTCGCTGATCCGCGCAGTTTCTGTATCCAGAAAAGCCTGCAGGAAATCGTTCATGGCGCGCCGGTCGAGGAACATCTGATGTTTGCCGGCCATGGCGCGTATAATTTCGGTACCGATCCATTCTACTCCAACGGCTTCGTCCCGACGGTGCAGCAACTGGTGGATCGCATTCTAACCGGCGACTAAAGTGGAAATCCGGCTTGATGATTTGAGCGGCCGGCAGGTTCAGGACCTGCTGGCCGCGCATCTCGCCGGAATGCAGGAAAACTCGCCGCCGGAGAGCGTCTATGCGCTCGATCTTTCGGGTTTGCTGGCACCTGATGTCTCTGTCTGGACCGCATGGGACAGCGAAGAGTTGATGGGCATTGGCGCGCTGAAACAGCTTTCGTCATCAACCGGCGAGATCAAGTCGATGCGCACCGATCCCAGGCATCTGCGCAAGGGCGTTGGCCTCGCTCTTCTTGACCATGTCATCGCTCTAGCAAGGGAACGCGGTTACCGGCGTCTGAGTCTCGAGACCGGTTCCGGCGCAGAATTTGAACCGGCGCTGACCCTGTATCGCAAGCGCGGGTTTGCCAATGGCGAGCCGTTCGGCGACTATAAGCCGACGGACTTCAACCAGTTTCTGCATTTGGATATGTGATGAGCTGCGCGCTGTCTCCCGTGAGGGAGAAGGCTTATAGTCTCAATCCAGATCCCAGGCCCGTTCGCCGTGGTTGGAAATATCCAGACCATCGCGCTCGTCGTCTTCGCTGACCCGCATCGGCAGGATGAAGCTGATACCGAAGCCGAGGATTGCCGTGGCGACCGCCGACCAGATGGCAACCGCGCCAACGCCGATCAGCTGGGCGACAAACTGGCTGCCAAAGGCCATGCCCTCGCCATAGCCGGTGCCGCCAAAACCTTCGGAGATGAACAGCGCCAGCATCAGGCTGCCGAGGATGCCGCCGACGCCATGGACCGCGAACACGTCGAGGCTATCGTCGATCTTGAAGCCGTTCTTGACCAGACCAACCGCCATGAAGCAGACAATCGACGCCACCGCGCCGATGATGATCGAGGCGCCGGGGCCGACGAATCCGGCCGCTGGCGTGATCGTCGCCAGTCCGGCAATCGCGCCGGTGGCGACGCCGACGGCGGTTGATTTACCGACCTTGAATTTCTCGATCAGGATCCAGACCAATGCGGCCGTGGATGCGGCAATATGGGTGTTGATGATCGCAGCCGACGCATCGTCGGTCGCGGTCAGGGCCGAGCCGCCGTTAAAGCCGAACCAGCCTACCCAGAGCATCGCAGCGCCAGCAACGGTCAGGGCAGGGCTGTGCGGCAGCATCAGGGTTCTGGGCCAGCCCATGCGCTTGCCGAGCATGATCGCGACGACCAGTGCGGAAACGCCCGCTGTGGTGTGCACCACGATACCACCGGCAAAGTCGAGCACGCCGAGATTGCTCAGCCATCCGCCGCCCCAGATCCAGTGTGTCACCGGAGCATAGACAACGAGCAGCCAGAGGGCGGAAAAAGCCACAACCCAGCCAAAGCGCGCGCGTTCGACCCATGCGCCGATCATCAGCGCGGGGGTGATCACCGCGAAGGTCATCTGGAACAGGGCAAAGGTGGATTCGGGGATCGCCGTGCCTTCCCGGACATTGCCGAGATTGCCGAACATCCAGTTGAGGCCGTTGCCGAGAAACCCGTTGGTGACCTGACCGAAAGCCAGTGTGTAGCCGACGATTATCCAGAGAACCGAGCATATGCCAGCCACCGCCATGCACTGGATCAGCACAGAGAGGAAATTCTTGGAGCGGACCAGCCCGCCATAGAACAAGGCGAGGCCGGGCAGGGTCATGAACAGGACCAGAGCGCTGGAGGTCAATATCCAGGCGGTGTCGCCGCTGTTGGCGACATCGGTCGTCGCGGGATCGATGACCTGCTGCGCTAGAAGCGGGGAAGCGGCGTATCCGGCCGCGAGTAAAGTGCCCAATGACTTGACCAGATGTTTCATGACATTCCCCGTAACCTTAATCTTTTCATGTCCGTTCGCTGTTGCGAATCGGATTGTGCAGAATTCCTAGTCGAGACCCTCAGCCGACTCAACGGAAAGCTTATACCCAGCCGTCGAGCACCTGATCCGGCGGACGGTGTCCGTCGGCCCAGACGCGGATATTGGTAATGACCCTTTCGCCCGAGGCCTCGCGGCCCTCGAATGTCGCGCTGCCCATGTGGGGGAGCAATACGGTATTCTTGAGTTGCAGGAACCGCGGATCGATATCCGGCTCTCTTTGATAGACATCGAGTCCGGCGCCGCCGATCCGTTGATTTTCAAGAGCGTTGATCAAAGCATCCTCGTCGACCAGGTCTCCGCGGGCGGTGTTGATCAGATAGGTCGAAGGCTTCATTTGGCTGATCCGCTCGGCGTTGATCATTTCATGGGTCTCCGCGGTGTGCGGGCAGTGGAGCGAGATAATGTCGCATTCGCGGATCAGCTGCTCGAGATCGGCGACATAACTGGCGCGCAGAGTTTCCTCGACAGCCGGCGGGAGTTGCCGGCGGTTATGGTAGACAATCGACATGCCAAATCCGGAAGCGCGCCGGGCTACGGCCTGCCCGATGCGGCCCATGCCGATAATGCCGAGCTTTTTCCCACCAATGCAATGGCCGAGCATGCCGGATGGTTTCCAGCCCTCCCATTGGCCGGAACGCATCAGCTTCTCGCCCTCGGAAAGACGGCGTGGCACCGATAATATCAGGGCCATGGTCATGTCCGCCGTATCTTCGGTGAACACACCCGGCGTATTGGTGACGATGATTTTCTTCGCCCGCGCGGCAGCAAGGTCAATATGGTCGACGCCGGCGCCGAAGCTGGCGATCATCCGCAGCCGGTCCGGGGCATTGGCGATCATTTCCGCATCGATATGATCGGTCACGGTCGGGACCAAAACGTCGCAATCTGCCATCGCGGCGATCAGGTCGTCGCGGGAGAAAGGCGTGTCTGCGTGGTTGGGTACGGCATCAAACAGTTCGCACATGCGATCCTGATTGGCATCCGCCAATTCGCGGGTGATGATGACACGGGGATTCGCGGGGCGTGATGAGTCTGGCATAGGCCATCGCTATGCCCGAATTTTGCTACAGGTCAAGCAGGCGGCGCTTGAAGCGGACCTTGGTTTCGGGCTATGCTGACATCAATCGGGGAATGAGTAACCTATCATCATGCGTATTCTGGCTTTCATTCTTGTTATGGCGGCGGGCCTGTCCCTGTCAGACGCAGCGGCGGCGCAGCAGCAGCCACCCTATTGGGCTTCGGTCGACGAACCGGAGGCGCGGATGCGCACCGGGCCGAGCACCGAATATCCCACCATGTGGATATACAAGCGCGAAAAGCTGCCGGTGAAGGTGCTTGCCCGCTACAAATCGTGGCGGAAAGTCGAGGACCATGAAGGCACGCAGGGCTGGATGCACGCGCGTCTGCTCAGCGCTTCGCGCACGGGTCTGGTGCTCGCGACCAGCGGAAAGCCGGTCGCGATGCGCGCCTTGCCCAATGACGGTGCGAAAATTGTCTGGATGGCCGAACCGGATGTGGTCGGCAGCCTGACCCAATGCGAAAAAGGCTGGTGCCTGTTCGACGTAACCGGCCGTCGGGGCTATATCAGCACCGACGACGTCTGGGGCGACGAACCGCTGAAATAGTTCAGTCGGTCAGTTCGATCGCCACCGCTGTCGCCTCGCCGCCGCCGATGCACAATGCCGCGACGCCCTTTTTGAGGCCGCGCTTTTTCAGAGCTGCTATCAACGTCACCATGATGCGCGCGCCGCTGGCGCCGATCGGGTGTCCGAGAGCGGTCGCGCCGCCGTTGACGTTCAGCTTGTCGCGGTCGATGCCGATGTCCTGCATCGCGAACATGGCAACACAGGCAAACGCCTCGTTCACTTCCCAGAGATCGACATCGGCGACCGACCATCCGGCGTTGTCGAGGAGCTTCTTGATCGCGCTGACCGGTGCGGTGGTGAATTTCGAGGGAGCATGGGCATGGGCGGCATGGGCGACAATCCGCGCGACCGGCTTCAGACCCTTGGCTTCGGCAACGCTGGCACGGGAAAGGACCATCGCGGCTGCACCGTCCGAAATGGAGGATGCATTGGCAGCGGTAATCGTTCCGTCTTTGGCAAAAGCAGCGCGGAGTTGGGGGATTTTATCGGGATTGCCCTTGAGCGGCTGCTCGTCCTTGTCGACCGTGACGCTGCCCTTGCGGGTCTTGACTTCGACCGCGACGACTTCGTCGTCAAAGCCATCGCCTTCGACAGCCGCTTTGGCGCGGGCGAGGGATTCAATCGAATATTCGTCCTGCGCTTCGCGGGTCAGCTGATATTCGCCAACGGTTTCCTCGGCGAAGCTGCCCATTGCCCGGCCTGGCTCATAGGCATCTTCCAGACCATCGAGAAACATATGGTCCTTGGCTTCGGTGTGACCGAGGCGGGCGCCGCTGCGCATCTTGGGCAGCATATAGGGCGCGTTGGTCATGCTTTCCATGCCACCGGCAACAATGATGTCGATCGAGCCAGCCGCGAGCGCCTCTGCGCCCATGATCGCGGCCTGCATGCCCGAACCGCACATCTTGTTGACGGTCGTGGCTTCGACCGATTGTGGCAGGCCGGCGAAAATCGCAGCCTGACGGGCAGGGGCCTGGCCCTGGCCGGCGGAGAGAACATTGCCCATATAGATGCGCTCGACATCCGCGCCTTCAACCCCGGCACGCTCGACCGCAGCCTTGACCGCGACAGCACCGAGATGGGATGCGCTCACTTCGCCCAGCGCGCCCTGCATGCCGCCCATCGGCGTACGGGCATAGGAAAGTATGACGATCGGATCGGAGTTGGACATGGGTTGGCCTTTCTGTGTTTCGAGCGCAATATCAGCAATGCGCGAATCTTGAGACGCACATAGGCGCGCCATCCGGTTTTTTCAATTGCGCCATTGAACGGCAGGGCCTGCCGTGGCAATCGAAGGTTCAATCTTCATGGGAGCGCCCGTTGCCCGCTTTTCTCTTGCCGACAGCCGGTATCCTTATGGGCCTGATCATCGGGAGCTTTCTCGCGACGCTGATCGTCCGGTGGCCGGAGGGGCGTTCGGTCATCGCGGGGCGCTCTTCTTGCGACGATTGCGGACACCGGTTGCACGCCTGGGAGCTGATCCCCGTGGTCAGCTTCATTCTGCAATCGGGCAAATGCCGCATATGCGGTGCGCCCATTGCCCCGGACCATATCGCGACAGAACTGGCAGCCGGCATGATCGGGGGACTTGCGCTGTTCGCGGCGCCGGGCGCGGAAGGAATCGCGGGGGCGCTGTTCGGTTGGCTGTTGCTCGCACTCGCAGCCCTTGACGTAAAGCATCACTGGCTGCCCGACCGGTTGACCGCAATTCTCGCGGTTTCGGGGCTGGCAGCTGGCTTTCTTTCGATGTCTCCACCGATTTATGACCGCCTGATCGGCGGAGTAGTAGGATTTGTCTCGCTGACTGTCGTGGCCAGCGCCTATAAAATGATCAGGGGACGAGAGGGGCTTGGCGGGGGTGATCCCAAGATGCTGGCCGCAATCGGCTGCTGGCTGGGCTGGGCGGCCCTGCCGCTGGTCATCCTGGGCGCCGGTCTGACCGGTTTGCTGGTGGCACTATCGTGGAAAATCCGGGGCAAAAATGTCGCAGCCGACAGCCTATTGCCGCTCGGCAGTCTGATGGCCATCGCTGCTTTTCCGCTCTGGCTTTATCAAACGGCAGCGAACGGGGTCCTGTACTGATTTTCCGGTGGTTGCGATATGATTGGAAAAAGCCGTTGCCAGCGCAAAGGCGGTTCGCTAACAGAGCCTCGATTTCGCTGATCGTCAATCGACGCAGCTTAGGAGCCCCTGTGGTGGAATTGGTAGACGCGCTGCACTCAAAATTGCATTCTACCTTAAAAAATTAGCCAAAAACCCTTTAATACCAACGGTTTGAGCAAGGACGAGACTTCCAAAAAGACTTACACATGTCTTACACATTTTGGAGTTTCGTTATGACAGCTGAAAGCTATGTTCTGATGGACGGCGCGCTTCACGTTTATCGGCGTGAGAATAGCCGCTTCTGGCAATGCTCAACTTATTTGGGCAGCCGTAATCATAGGCAGACAACCAAAGAAATGAACCTCGCTGCCGCCAAGGATTTTGCGCGCGACTGGTATATGGAAAAATGCGTCGAGGATCGCCAACGCAGACGCGGCGGGCTTCCCTTGCTCGCCAATCCTGTCCAGCCACAAATTGCCGAACCCGAACCCGGACCAGCGACCGATGGCCGCCTGCGGCGAACGCCAACTGGTCCTAGTTTCGAGGATGCCGCCAAAGCATTTCTCGATGAGTTCGAGGTTATCACGCAAGGCGAACGCAATGAGGGATACGTGGAATCGAAGGCTATCCATGTTCGCGTTCACCTGTTGCCGTTCTTTGGCGATACCGCGCTAAAGGACATCAATGCGGGCAAAGTTCAGGACTATCGTGTTCATCGCCAGACCTCCCGCGTTGATGCGAAGACCGGTAAGCCAAAGAAACCGGCCCGCGCGACTTTGCACGGCGAGATTGTCACGCTCCGTCAGGTATTGAAGACCGCCAATCGCAAGGGCTGGATTTCCGCAATTCCGGATATGTCAGCGCCATACAAGACATCGGGCAAGCTGGAGCATCGCGCCTGGTTCTCGCCCGAAGAATATAAACTGCTTTACGAAGCCACACGTGAGCGAGCCAAGAATCCACCGAAACCGCGCTGGCGCGAAGTCTGCGAGACGTTTCACGATTACGTTCTGTTTATGGGAAATACCGGGCTTCGCCCCGATGAGTCGGCACGAATTCAGCTGCGCGACGTCAAGATAGTAGATGATGAATCGACGGGCGAGCGCATATTGGAGATAGAGGTGCGCGGGAAGCGGGGTGTCGGTTTCTGCAAATCGATGCCCGGCGCTATCTTGCCCTTCGAGCGTGTCCGTGATCGCAAGGAGCTCAAACCAACCGACCCGATATTTGGGAAGACACCGCGCGAATTGATGAACACCGTCCTTGACGAGCTCAATTTGAAGTTCGACCGCGATGGGCATGTCCGCACGTGCTACAGCTTGCGGCATACCTATATCTGCCTTCGATTGCTCGAAGGCGCCGATATTTATCAGGTTGCCAAAAACTGTCGAACCAGCGTCGAGATGATCGAGAAGTATTATGGGCGGCATTTGAAGAACAACATTGACGCTTCGGCAGTCAATGTCCGCAGAGCGCGGCCTAAATCTATCGGAGCCTCAAAGAAGTCTATGAAGCCAACAACATAATTTGCGTTCTTGATGTTTTTCGTTGCGTCTCATGACGACGGCGTTATATGCCTCTCACAACGCGGGCGTGGTGGAATTGGTAGACGCGCGGGATTCAAAATCCCGTTCCGCAAGGAGTGTGGGTTCGATTCCCACCGCCCGCACCATCTATATCAGCAGGCTCCGACAAGCCCACCGCACGGTGGGTAGGAGCCTGCATTAGCGGATCGCTTGGGGACGCACGTCCCGCGCCCCGCTTTCGCGAAATGACAATCGCAGGGTATTGTCATGTTGGACTCAGAAATCCCGGACGGGATTTGGCCATCGCCACAAATTTACGGCGCGAAGCGTCATTCTGCCTTTGGATTTTTGTTGCTATCGCCCCAGTTTGAATGTCTGCTTGCGTACTTCTTTTTAGTCATTTGCACGTTAAAGTAGTTGAACGAAGACAAACACATTTCGAAATCCAAAGCGCGACAATTCACATAATTTGTTGAGTACTTAGTGACGTCCAAGCCGCCGCCGCACGCTCTCATCTGTGTCATGCCACTGGGCATCGCGGAGATAGTGGTCTTTGATTTCGTCAAGCAGCCTTGCTGTGAAACTGTAGTTTATCGCAACAGCTTTTGCCCAGCCCTCATATTTTGCCGCGAGCGTTCTTTCTTGGTCACCACCCGGCCCACGCCAGACGACACCTCGAGAATTATAGACTGCCAGTGACATTCCTCGTAAAATTTCCTCATTCCCAATTTCTTCAAGCGCTATGCGAACCGCTTCGTGCGGCCAAATTCCGTCCGCGCCACTTGGACAGCGACCCAGCAGTTTGCCGATTTGTTGATCACCGATTTCTTCTCGCGAGAGTTCCCGAAGTTGCTTCTGCACCGACCTGACCCAAGCGATGAGCTTTTCGACACTAATTTCACCCTCTTCCGTCGTTCCAGGGGTGAGGCTAAGTTGGTCCAAAACTTTGTAAACATTGTGAAAAACTGCTTTGGAGTCAGAATCTGGAGATAAACGATACTGCTCAGGGTCTTCCGCCCCGTCTTTCCGTTTATACAGTAGAGCAACCAACTCAACAAACGCCCCTGGATTAGCAGCGTTGCGCCGATTGAGGTTTGGGGTGCCATGCTTGCTGTGGCTCAGAGAATCGACAAATACGAATTCCAGCCTTGCCATTTCATCTACGGTAAGCGCTTTTTTATCATGTAAATATGCCAAACTCTGGTCGATCGAATAACGGTCGATACGGTACTCATCAGATGATTCATCACCGCCTGAGATCATCGACTCAAGCAATCGAGCTAAGGTGAATGGATCGACCTCTTTAGTCGAGTGGCGGACCGCAGCGAAGGCAGCTCGAGGACGCTTAGCGCGAAGCATACGATCAATCATGCGATCATATTCGTCAGATTTGAACCGCCATACGTTAGGTACGACTAGCCTCCAATATCTATCTTCGATAGTTGAGAAGTCAGTTTCAAGAATATCCCAAACGCTCGGCAGGAAGGGGCATGCCAGAAAAATTTCGAGGCAATGCTCTTCCCACCCATCTGAGTCTTTAGAAAAACGTTGCGTTGCTGCAACAGCAAGCTGGCTAAGTCCATCATCACCGTTTTTGAAAAGTAGGCCTGCTATGGCACTGCGGAACCGTAACTTATTTTCCTCGTCGCGGTGACGTATCAAACTCTCTATTGAATCTACAGCTTCAGTGTCATCCAAGCTGTTCGCTAGGTGTCGGCCAACCGGATAGTTGGCATTGCCGCCCATGAGTAGCTTTATGATTCCATTGATTCCGAGCTCAGCAAAAACTTCAGCAGCTGCTTTGTCGCGCCGATCTCCAATCCATTTCTCCCGAGCTTCGTAGTCAAATTTCTCGTTCATCAGTTCAGCGCGTGATTCCGGCACATAGTGCTCAGCGAATAGCCATTGATGACGAGCCACAATGTCACGCGGTTGAATTTGTTGAACGACACGGTGAAGCTCCAATTCAATTTCAGACGCACCCGTCTCGATTTCGCGTTCTGGTGAGTAACCTGCTTGGCGCAAGGCTCGTGATACAGGAACGAGATCGTCTGATGACGCCGTAATCGCCCATGATTTGAGAGTTTCAGAAAGCAGCTTCTTTTGCGCTTCATCCATTCCATCGAGGATATCGATGAGATCGACAAATTTGTTAGGTGTTGGCGGGCTAGGATTAAGCACAATCGCCCAAGCGGCAGCTTCAACCTGCCATATTTCTCCATAGGTAACCGTTCGACCTCCTGTCAGACTAATGGAGCGGTATGTAGGGCGGTTGTTGGGTGTAGCCGTTCTGTGATGCTGGTTCACTTGGGCCAAACAGATGCGCCAACCGACTTCAGGAAACTCTCTCACGATCAGTTTCAATGCCTCGATTCGCCCTTCCACAGCGACTGTCGTCTCAGGATGCCAACTGCTGACGAGTGATTCTAGAGAATTCTCTGGATTGTTCATCCAGTTGTCATTGATAGGACTCTCGCTCAGCCGCCCAAGTATTCGAATGACACGCAAATAATGCGCTTCATCCCAAGCAAGCAACTCTAGGGCCCAAAGTAGGGTTGTGCGGTCGCAACTCCCCATAGAACTCGGCTCGACGGGTCGGAGTAGATCCAACAACTGTGGTTCTGGTGAATTCAAATCGGCTTCGATGCAATCTAGAAAAATGTTCGGCGATGCTTCAGCCAGATGTTGAAAGTCTGGAGAAAGCGACAGGAGCTCTCTCGATGTTTTGCCACGCATAAGGTCACGAACAACCGCATCAACTCGGCTGCTGAGATGTGGGATACGGGCTTTGAAAAGCTGATCATCATATACTGAGAGCAATATCAGCATTTCGCCAATTGCCTCCCGTAGGGCTCCCGAAATCTCGCGCTTCTTACCGTATATTCCGGCAGACCATCGTTCATTGGGTTCAAGGTCAAGCGCTGGATCATCTTCGGACAGCACTAGCTTAGACCATTCGAGAAACTCGTCTATGTCGCTTTCCAGCAGTCCATGATGACCGGCGAACAAAGCGTCGCGGCGGCAGATGACGCCGCGATAGTTTCCGATAGCCCATACTGGAGAATCCGGTATTGAACTTAGGGCGAGAATGTCTTCCTCGACCTCTTGGTAACTTTTTCCAGCAAGCTGCGCGACGATTTCACAATCGGTCTTGTTGGATTTCGACCAAGCGCCGGCGAGCAAGATCGGGATGAGTTTTCGTGCGAGCGACGTCCCGTCTTCGGCCCAAGCTGGCCGCCGCAGGCTGGGTGCTTTTGCAAATAACCGCCGAAGGATCGTCGCTGATCTTGCTGACTGCTTAGAATACGAAGAAACGTCCTCGTGCCCAAAGCCCATTGTGCCAAGTGCCTTGCTAAATGAGTCGTAGTCGGTCTGCTCCAAAGCAATGTCGGCGTCTTTTTCGACACTGGTTTTTGGTCGTACAATGATGACTCTATGTAATCGGAAAAATGGGCCTACTAGTGCTTCAATCTCTGGACGGTCGATGACAATGACGCTCGACACAGTCGCAGCGGTAGTACGACGGAGCGCATCTGCACTGGTGACAATCAGCGAATCGTCAGCTGCCTTGGATGGTAGAGCTTGCGAGACAAAGGCTAAACCTTCAGCTACTGAGTCAGCGGCGATGATGAGCGGTCGTTCGCCTGTATCGGCAAGCCAGTTTTCTATAGTGGTCGCGTGTTCATTGGTAGCGCCTTCAAATAGTTCTGCCGGAAGCGCTGGTTGACAAGCAAGTGACCATTCTTCCCAGGCTTGATCAAGCGATTTGACACCGTCGGTGGGGATGCCAATTTGTTCAGCAAACCATATTTGGGTAGCTGGAGATTGCTCCAGCCATTGGGCGAGGTCGTCTGCATCATATGCGCGAACATCTTTCCACGCGCCGGATGCCTTGCGACTGGCTGCCCATTTTTCTTTACCCTCCCAGCGTCTCCCCGTGACAAATATAAAAGACATATCTTTGCGCTGAGCCTTGCTGAGCGCCTTTTCACGACTGTCAATGTCGTTGGTTGGCTTTGCAGGAAGAGCTTTGGAGTTGGAAAGCTCCCAAACCGATTTTCCGGTGGGCACTTTGGAATTACCCACTTCGGCGATTACTTCGCCATCCCAGCCTTTTCGCTCCGCCTCCTCATGACCATGAATATCCAGCTCATTTAATCGATCTGTCGTAGCATGGATGAGCCTACGAACTAGAATGGGTAGGACTGACCTGGATGAAATGCGATGCGATTCAGTCCAATTCTCGACATTGGCTGCTGTAATCTTGAGATAGCCTGATGCATTTTGCAGAGCGGCAGTCGTTAACGCATCCTTTTCATCGACCTCGGCCTGGATCTTGAGCAATGCTGCCGCATCTGCACCAAAAGCCCGTTCCAAATTTGCCGCCATTTCGGCGGACAGACGTGATTTCCCTGAAATGAACGTATGGAGCGCCTGTCGCCCTACTCCAAGTTCTCGAGCCGCTGCTGCCGTGGTCATCCCAGCTGGAATAATTGTCTTCTTTACGTAATCGCCAATATGGTCCGTCATTTTTATATTCCGCAATGTGTCGTGTTGACGCGACACATTGCGGAATATCTTTGCTGTGTCAATCTTCTTTAGTGAAAGCGGAAATGCCAAGCGCAGATTTGAAACCTACAACTTGCATCAAGTCGATGAACTAACATCATCCATTTCAGTGCTTTCCCCCTCAAGAGAAATGTTGGTGCGCGAGATGTAAGGTTGAAAGTCAGGGAGTAACGACATGATTCTGCCGTCTGGCTCAAGAAACTCGTGCGCGGCTCCTGGAATCAGATCCGGGTCTAACGGTATGCGCGCATTCGGGTTGTGAAGAACAACAGCACCTTCGATCCAGCTTTCGGAATATGCCGGGTCGCTTACATCGTGGTGGAACGGCGTAGGCCTGGGATCGCTTGGATTGCGTTCCCCGCGCGCAAGTCCCGAGCGCGTCATCTTTACCTCGCGGTCGCCGAAACCGGCTATGTAGCCTAGTCTGTTGAACTTGGTGATCGTCCCTTGCGGATTAAGGAAAACTGCGCTGACATTTTCTGCTTCGACCAGAGCAAAGAAATTGGAGGGTTCGCGCGCCCGACCATATACATGTTCGATTAACTTCTCGATCTTGAGCTTTCCACCGACGATTGCATGGCGGACACCAAAGACATATTCAGTAGCTAAGGGAACGATCCGCGTCATCGCGGCCGGAGCGTGAAAGTCCTGCAGGGCGATCACGAATGGTGCATCATCGACGCCGGCGACATCCCAATAGCGCTGTTTGTGATACAGTTTGCGTTTGAGTGCTCGCGCAAGTTTGATTTGGACATAATTTTCTAGATAGGCGCGGACTTCTTCGTCGGTCTTGGGGATTGGTGCGTCACCCTTTTGCGGCGGGTTTGCAGTCGTCGCTTCGATTGCAATGCGACCCGATGGGCTGGATAACAGTAGATCTGGAACAGCGACGCCGTCCTCATGCGCGAAGCCGAGTTCGGTAAAAGTCGCGAACAGGTAAAGCTCCCAAAGTCGAGGATCGAAGCCGGTTGTCTGGAACTGCTCGACAAAATTGCCATCGGCATCCTCAAAAAACGGCATCATCGCGTGGATTAACTCGCGTGCTGGGGAGAATCGGCCTTTATTGATCAGTATTTTGAAGGTGGAGTTGATCTTGTCTCCAGCAACAATCGGGGTGAAGAAATCGACCGGAGCGCCTTGCTCGTCTCCCTGAAAATAGGATTCGTCGGGGAGAGCAGTATGTTTGACAATCGCTGCTTCAAGTTCGTTTTGCGCATCGTCGAAACTTGGCCAGGAGACATCTTGATCAATTGCGCGGAAGCGACCGCGCTGGTCGCGACCAAGCACGATCCATCCATAATCATAATCGAACCTGTCCCACGTCACGAGGCCAAGGAGGCGCTCATCTTCAGTCGAGTACCAACCAGCTTCCTGGATGATGAGTATAATGGCGGGTAGACGCGTATAGCCCGCCAGTGCGTCGAAGCGTTTCTTATTGATTTCGATCATGATTTAAACATTTGCGGTCGTCTCCATTCTGTGTCCAATGCCACAATGGATGATTTATTTAACTCAATAAATTCACGTGAAATTGCATCAGCAATTTGGTTGAGCGCACTTTTCGTGTTTCTGCTGATTTACAGGCCGACACGCAGCAGCTTGGCTGGTGTGTTTGAAGCATTTTTTCGACCGGTTCTCATGATCCCGTTGGCAATTGCCGCGCTTTATGCGGCAGTCGAGATAATTTTGCTCGAACGCTTGGGATGGTGGTCGCTGTCAAATCTGAAAACCACTGTTCTGTGGCTTGTAACATTCGCCTTTGTGACGATGTTCGAAGTTGCAACCGCGAAGAGCCGCGCTGCCGGTCTCGGTAAAATCACCCGCGATGTTGTGTCTGTGACCGGTGTGTTGCTCTTCATTACCGAGCTTCATACGTTCCCGTTTGTAATTGAGTTAATCGCATTGCCGATTGTCACCTTCATAGCGCTCATGAGCGAAGTGGCGAAATATAAACCAGAACATGCCTCGGTTGCTAAACTGTTGGGATGCGTCACCGCTTTGATCGGGTTTTCATATTTTGGTTTCAGTCTGTGGATGACCATTGCAGCGTGGCGGGAGGCGGCGACTTGGGCTGTTGCTTTAGAATTCATCATCCCGATTTTGCTCTCGCTCGGATTTTTGCCCTTTCTTTATGGATGGCGCGCCTATGTCGCCTATTCAAGCATGTTCACGACGATTTCAATTTTTGGAATTGAAGAACGGCTTGTCGCGTATGCGCGTTGGCTTGCCATCACACGAATTCGCGGTGATCTCGCACTTTTGGATCGCTGGCGCATGGCCATTCAATCCTCGCGACCATCGAACAAGGCTGAATTAAAACACTCTCTGATTGCTCTTCTTGCTTTGAAATCGCGTGAAAAAGTTCCACCGACGGTATCTCCTGAGGACGGCTGGTCACCTTATCTTGCTATGCAATTTATGGCCGATGTTGGTGTCGATACAGGATATTATCATCATAGCTTCGACAACGAATGGTTCGCATCCAGCCCCATGCGCGAGATTGGGAATGGCCCCATCTGGCGAAATAATCTCGCCTACTATATTGTCGGCAATGAACATGCGGCCACTGCGCTGAAAATCAAACTAAACATCAACGATCCGATGAACTGCGACGAAGCGGAGGACATGTTCATCTTGCATTCCATGCACCTGCTCGAGCAAGCTGTGAGCCTGGATGCGGTAGAACGTCTGAAATTGCGGATTGCGGCGCTGGATCAATTTCAAGTTGATATCCCATTTGGTTCGGTCAGCTTAACCCGCGAGGAGTTTGTAGGCGGTATTGAAGGCGGATATTCTCGATATTTTGAAGTAAAAAGGGGCGGCGATGAAGCGGATTGACATTGATAAGCTGCAAGCCGGCGACATTGTCCTGACTGCAAGCAGAACTAAGGTCGGCAAAACCGTTCGAATAGCGAGCCGCGGAATCGTTTCTCATGCGATGATCTGTGTTCAGCACGGATCGATCATCGATTCTACTGCAAACGGTGTGCAAGCTTGGAATTTGCAGCGGGAGTTTTTTGAGGATGACGAACGAGTTTTTGGCTTTCGCTTGCGAGATGCGTTGCCTGCCGCCGACATCGCGCGCGTTGTTGATTTTGCGCGGTCGGAGATCGGCACCCGCTATTCGAACATAGAAGCCGCCCGCTCGGTTATAGGCGGACGCAAGCCGCGCAACGGCAGGCAGTTTTGTTCCCGGCTGGCCGCACGGGCCTATTCGAGCGTCGGTATCCAGCTTGTGCCGGACCAGGACTATTGCACGCCCGAAGATCTTCGCAAAAGCCCTTTGCTCGTTGAAATTGAAGACCTATCCGTTGCGGTGACACCAGAAGAGGTCGCTGAGATGGCAAATCGACCCAATCCGCTTCAGCTGATGCGCGATTCACAAAACAACGTGTTGGCCGCTGCACGAAGGCTAGATCCGAATGTGGAAAATTTTTCCGATCTGGACCGGTTGGTTCGGGAGCATCCTGAATGGGACTCCATCATAGCGCAGGCCTTTCGGGACTCGGGATACCTAGATATTTGGGGGCACGAACTTCAAGCTCATCACTATCGTTACGACTTGGAGATTATGGAAAGCATCACAGACCCAAAAATGGTTACTGACTTACGAGCATACTGCATAGATACGATCCGTGAGGCCTATTCTGGCGGCATTCGTTTTTCGGTCAATCTGACACATTATCTGGCGGCGCAGAACGAGAGCGAACGCGAGACGATTCAGCTTCTGATCGAGCTCTATGAAACATTGGTTCGTAATAATGAACTTCGGGTCGAAACCGCCCGTTCGTGGCTACTGCGGCATCACCCCAATGATGTTGCTAAATATTTTGAAAGGGTGGTTCCACATTCCCTGTTGTGGTTCTCGATTGTGGATCGGGTCGAACCCAGACTCGGCGCGGTTGCCCGCTTGTCGATCCAAAAGGAGCAATCCTTAGAAGTCTGCTCCTCTTGTGGCGATCCCGCCCAGGACTACAGACTTGCAAATGCAGGAAAGGCGATGCCGGGGGTTCCTTCCTTGCGGCTTTGTTCGGATTGCGTTGGCATCCGCCGCCAGTTCGGTGAGGAACTTGAGAGCGTGGACTAGCCAAACGCACATTGGATCTATGTTGCGGCTTTAACTTCGTGCAAATTTCAATAAGGGTTCGATGTTCTCGTGGTCTGCTGCCTGTAATGCTGCGATATAGACTTTGCGGGTTGCGCTGGCATCGGTCAGGCTTGTCCGTCCCCATGTAAACGGGGGTTGGCCCAGTTGCATCGCGAGATAATCTCCTGCGATGCGGGAATGGCGTCCATTGCCGTTAGGGAAGGGGTGGATGGAGACAAGCTGGTGGCTGAACCGGACCGCGATTTCATCGGGCGGGTAGGTTTCATTCTCTGTCCAGAACCGGACATTATCGACAAGCTGGCGCATTTCTGTCGGGATCAGGTAGGCATCAATCCCGATGTTGCGCGGGCTCTGGCGATATTTGCCCGCCCATTTCCAGACCTGCCCGAACATCCGTTTATGCAGTTCCTTGAGCAACGCGTCGTCAAGTATATCGGTTTTGCGCTTTCGCCCATACCAGCGGCTTGCCTCGGTAATGTTGATCTGCTCGGCTTCGTTGAGCTCGCTGCGCAGCGTGATATAGGTCGGGATCAGCTGTTCACGCTCTTCCTCTGTTAAAGGCGTGTTGGCTTCATCATCACCATCAAACAGCGGATCGGTCATTCATCATCCCATAACCGGCTAATCGGTTCTGCCAGAATGTCCCTGGTCATGCGTTCGAGCTCTTCGCGTGTTTGCTCATTGGTCATCGACTGGTTTTCCAGCAGCATACCATGCGATATGGCTGCGATCTGGTCATGGGCCTTGCTGCGCGCACGGTCTTCTACGATGTCATCGAGCGGCTTATTGGGGACAAATGCGTAAACAAGCGTGCAATTGAGCGCTTCAGCCGCTTCTCTCAGCGTTTTTAGTGTGGCTCCGCCATGCGCTTCGGCCCGTTCCAGCGGGGTAATACGCGACTGGGAAACCCCTAGTCTGCTGGCAAGCTGACGGCTCGACATGCCCAGCGCGTCGCGAATGGCACGTATCCAGCCGCCTTTGGGGCTGGTGAGGTCATTATCGCGCAGAAAACCGAGACGTTTTTCGAGGTTTTTGCGGGCTAGCGCGGATTGTTTTGCATTTGACATATCTAGTCTCCGGCGCTTATCTAACACTCATATATGTTCAAATCAATAATTATTGAACATATTTAGATATTAGATATTGTGATAAGTGAACACATATAGATATTTGATTATGAGCGTGCCTTGATATAAAACCGCCAATCTCGGGGTCTGGACTGTGAGCTTTTGTATCATGCAGAGGAGCGTGGCTTGTTCCCTGACAGAGGTAGAAGGTTTCAGGAACATTGTGTGAAATTGTGGTTGGGGGAAGGCCTTCCCCTGAGCCGGAGCCGCTGCGCTGTCTCCCGCTACCCCTTCTGCGGGGACACCCCGCAACGCCCCGGATAATGAGCGGGATTTTTTGAGGACGCACTCTTTCCCGCTGCGCTCCTTGAGGGTGCGGTTTTTTTGTTCTGACCCGCAGGCACTCTTGCCTCTCTCCTTGCGCGGTGGGCGCTGGCGCACTTTCGCGCGCGCACACCACCGCGCGGCGTCGCTCCGTGCAAGGGTGCCGTCTTTATTGGGCCGCTTCGCGGATGGGCTAATCGCGATTGTTAGCGATTGATATGGACGGCGCGGACGCGCCGGCGTTGTTTTCCGGCTCCGAAGAGTCGGGGTGGGCGGCGCTCCCGGCTAGGCCCGCCGCGCTCAGGCGCAACCCGGCCTTTCAGGACCGGGTATTCCTCTTTGTTCCATCCCTTCGGGTGCGCCTGACCGCTTGATGCGGGCCTTTCTGGTCGCTCTTGCCGCCCACCCCGCCTCTCCGGGGCCGGTTGCGGCAGTTTTGGGGCGATGGAGGCGGTTATGTTGCATGAAAATTCTAAGGTTACCGATAGCGGCACGGGCAGGACAGGAAAAGCAAAGCGCGCTTCGCGCGCAGCGCG
>TARA_R110002096_G_scaffold284148_1_pt1 | contig 26582 bp, 20 predicted proteins | sample TARA_R110002096 | Tara Oceans TARA_R110002096 (sample SAMEA4397295) | marine metagenome | biome: Polar Biome; feature: [DCM] deep chlorophyll maximum layer (ENVO:01000326); material: water (ENVO:00002006), including particulate matter (ENVO:01000060) such as... | depth 35 m
CAATGAAATCACTTAAAGGAAAAATCGTCAGAGTTTCTGATGAAAAGGCATCTGAATTATATCATGAAGGTTACCAATATCTTCCTAAATCAGAATGGAAAGAAGAAGTTCGTGGTGTAGATAAAGAAGTTCACGAAAGTACTGTTGGAACTGGATTTGCTCATAAGGACACTAAAGCTAATAAAATGTCTAAATCAGCAAAACGACATATGAGGAAAACATTATAGGTGTTTAATAAGTATATAGTTATAACTACATTGTTGTTTATAATAAACAATATTATAATATGGTATCAATTAAATTCACAATTAGTATGGGAATGGGCTAGAGGATCTAAAGCAATTTTGTTTAGTTGTCTGATGGGTATTCCTATTAGTTATATGTTTATATTAGCAACAAAGTGGGGATATCAAGGATTTGGAAATTTATGGTCAGTTAGATTTATGGGATTTGCTACATCAATGTTAACATTTCCAATAATGACTTATTTTTATTTAGGTGAGGCTATAACTTTGAAAACAGCTGTTACTATACTGTTAGCTATTATTATAATGATCTTACAGTTTATTTGATCAATTGATCTTACAGTTTAATTGATCAATTGATCTTATGATTATAAGTAGTATATATAATACCCAAACATAAGAAAAAAAATGTAACAGAAAATAATGCTTGACTTATATATAAAAAATGTTGTATATTGTATACAATACAAAGAGGGTTAAATGGGATTTAATAATTTTTTCGAAGATGTACAAGATGAATTTAATTATGATGAGAAGCGAAAAGAGCTCATTGATAATTTAGATACATTAAAAAATATGTCAGTAGAAGAAGCCACACTTTATAAAAAGTGGCAAGAGTTTAATAAGAATGTTGACTTTCATAAGTTCGCTTATAAGTTTGATGTCCTTGAGAAAAAGATTTGGACTCCAACTGATATTAATAATTATGATTTAACTGTTTCAGAAATTGAGGCTTTAGATCCAATGATAGAAATTGTAGATAGTTCCAATCAGAGCTCGGTAGAAAATTGGACTCTTCTTCGTAGATTAATCCATTCAATGGAGTATGTTGCTAACCCCGGAAGAAATGTTAAGATAATTGCTAAGGATAGAAATACCGGTAAAGTATTGGGTATGATGTCATTGGGTTCAGATGTTACATCTATAGCGGCTAGAGATAAATATATTGGTTGGACTAAAGATAATAAATTTGTAGATGGTAAATTAAGATGTACCAGTATTGGAACATCTATTGTAGCAACTCAACCATTAGGTTATAACTTTCTTGGTGGTAAGTTGGTAGCTATGTTATTGACTTCAGAAGAGTTAAGAGTCCATTGGAAGAAAGCTTATGGTGATCCATTAATTGGTTTGACTACAACATCTCTTTATGGTATACATTCAATGTATAATGGTATCCCACTCTGGAAAACATTGGGAGAATCTACAGGTAAAGTATCTATTAAACCTGACGATTCAATTTATAAACCTTGGATGGATTGGATGAAAAAAGAAAAAGCAGAAGATTTCAAGAAGATATCAACTCAGAAAGAAGGTGTTAGTGGTCCTCCTACTGGAGTTAAACAGCAGATACTTTCTTATATATTTAGAGAGCTGGGTATCAGAAAAGTAGATTATGATCATGGTTATAAAAGAGGAATTTATTTCAGTTCATTCTATGAGAATGGTAGAGATTTCCTCAGGGGTGATATAAATGATGATAGTGAATTGGTTATGAGAAAACAATTTGTAGAAGGTTATGACTATATAAATAAATGGTGGAAGAAAAAAGCTATCAAGCGATATACAAAACTACATACAGAAAATAGATTGAAGCCTGAGATACTTTATTACTCAGATATGTTAGGTATGACTTGGGAGGAAGCGAAAGAAAAATACTTAGGGGAGGTGGGTAGATGAGCATTTATAAATTTGCATATGATGTGGATATTGATAGAGAATATAAGTATAAAGTATTGGTATATCCCAATATCACTTATATGAAAGATCTTGAAAAGGATTCATATGTAGTTGTATTGGGAAATATAATTAAAGAATTAAATAAAGTCAGAGATGATATACATTGGACAATACTGTCTCCCAGTGAGATTCAGAGTTTAGTGTTCCTAAATACAACACAATTACCAATAGAACTTCCGTCATATCCAAATGCTATGAGAACTCATTTCAATCATAAGCAAATATTGAAAACAATTGATTGGAAAAATAATGATTATGATTTGGTATATTGTCATTTACCGGAACATGCATTACAATTATCCAATATGTTTGCGAATGAAACAAATTTAAATCCTAAAATGATTGGATATTGTCATTGGTTTGAGGTTTCAGAGAATACTGCGTATTCGAAAACTATGTTGAAACATAATATATCCGGTATATTGGAAATGGAAGAATGTGGCGTTAACACTCAATGGTTAAAAGATTTGGCAATTAAAAAAAGTAGGGAACTTTTTAGTGATGAAGTCGTTCAACGGCTCGAAAAAATAATTCAACCACACTATCTTGGTGTGGATGACATATCAACTGGTCACGAATACAAACCCAAAACAATATTATTCAATCATAGAGATAATGAATATACAGGCTACACTTGGTTTGTAAAACAAATGGATGAGTTATATAAACATAGACAAGACTTCAAAGTATACACAACACTTACAGATTTGGAAAGGCCTTACGCTGAAAGAGTTAAGTTACATAGTAGAGATGATTACTTAAACTTTGTTCGTTCAATGCATATGGGTGTTGGTTGTTTTCAAAAATATTCTGCTTGGAGTATTTCAACAACTGATGGTTTAAGTCAAGGTGTTCCATATGTTCTTCCAGACGGTATGTGTTATCCTGAAATGGTTGGAGAACAATATCCATTATTATATAAAGGCGGTGATGGTAGTGAATTTTTAGATATGATAGAAGCGATGTTAGATAACCCAAAACAAAGAGATATAGCAAATAAATATTTAGAACCAAAGCTAGAAGGATTCAAATGGAACGTGAGAGTATCAAAATGGTTCGGTGGTTGGAAGTATTTTGATGAACTGAAACAAATGTCAGATACAGATTCTTATAAGAAGATTGTAGATTATATTCATTCAAGAGAATCGGTAAGCAAAAAGCAATTATTAGAACACATGGGTTGGGGTGTTAGGATTTCTTTTAGTGAATATAGAAATAGATTAAGAAAAGAACCAACAATTAAATTTACAAAAAACAGATACGAGGTAGTATAAAATGAAAAAACTAACAGCCGAACAATTAGAAATGAATTGGCAAACACTAATAGATCTTATAGAAAAATATATTAGTGAAGATAGAAAAGAAAATCTTTTAAAGTTTTATGGAGATTTTAAAGAACGAATGATGTTCGCGCCAGCTAGTGGTAAAGGTGCTTATCACAACGCAATGCCTGGTGGGTATGTCGAACACATATTACACATCATCAACCATTCTTTGGATATAAAAGAGTTGTGGGAAAAAAATGATGGTATGATTAACTTTACAGATGAGGAGTTGGTGTTTGCAGCTATGCATCACGACTTAGGTAAAGTTGGGGATTTAGACAATGATTATTATATCCCACAAACATCGGATTGGCATAGAATAAATCGTGGTGAGATATATACACACAACCCAGATCTTCAGTACATGAAAGTACCTGATAGAGGATTGTGGTTACTTCAACATTATGGTGTTAAGGTTACTGAAAAAGAATATATCGGAATTAAATTAACAGATGGTTTATATGATGAAGCGAATAAATCTTATTTGATGTCTTATAATCCTGATTGGGCACTTCGTTCTAATCTACCTTACATTTTACATCAAGCTGATATGATGGCAACACATATTGAATATGATCAATGGACGAGAAGTAATAAAACTTCTAATGGAGTTATTACAAAAGCTCCCAAAACAAAAGATGAACAAAAGAAGGTAGACAATCTCAAAAATAAATTTGATGAGTTGTTTGCGAGTTAGGGGATAAATTATGTGGTGGATATTAACAATATTATTCTTTTTAATTAGTGTAGTTGCATCTACAGTAGTATATTTTTCATTAAAAAGAATAAATCAATATGAAAGTTTAATTGTAGAGTTTCAAACTATAATAGAATTTGCAACAACCAAAATGAAACAGGTTGATGAAAAAGGACATTATGAATCAGATGATGAAACTGGATTTTTCTTTCAACAATTAAAAGAATTACAGGAGCTATTAAATGGAATCTTTGAAAACGAACTCGGGGAGAATGACAGTGCCGAAGAAAAAAGTTAAAGAAGTAAAATTAACAAAAGCTGGAGTACCAAAAAAAAAGCCGGGCAGAAAACCAAAAAATAAAAGAGTATATTTTGATTTGGATGTTCAAGACGCTATTGTAAGATATAATGATTTAAGTCCAGAAACACATCAATCGGCTAGAAATAAAATATATCAAGAAGAAATACATTACGCTTTTGATAAACTATGTGAAAATATAATTAACACATTTAAGTTTACATATTTTGACGATCCATTTGAAGATGTTAAAAATGAAGTAGTTTCTTTTCTTGTGATGAATATTCATAAATATGATCATACATATGGTTCAAAGGCATTTAGTTATTTTTCAGTAGTAGCCAAAAATTATCTTATTCTTCATAATAATACCAATTACAAAAAGTATTGTACTCACACAGGTGTGGATGTGTTGAATCAAAAACCAACACAAGCAAGTAAAGCAGATTATTACAGCGAATTTACAGATCAAATGGTTGAGTATTTTGAGGATAACATTTCAACTTTATTTAAAAGTCAAAGGGATATAGATGTGGCGTACGCCATTGTTGAACTTATGAAGAGGAGACACGATATTGAGAATTTTAATAAGAAAGCTTTATATGTCCTTATCAGAGAAATGACCAATATCGATACTTCTTATATTACCAAAGTTGTCAATGTTTTTAAGAAGGAATATAAGACACTCCTTACCGATTTTGATGTACATGGTATGATAACCAAAAACAAGAATAAATTCTTCGATTAAATGGTATATTTAATATATTAACATGTAACTATAAACAGCCCTACTGAAAAGTAGGGTTTTTTATTTCTCCAACATTTTAACAATTTTTATATTTATATATGAATTGTTACATCTAATTCATATTAGGAGAATAAATTGAAATCGAAAGATGAAATATTTGAAGGAAAAAACTTTCAAGATTTAACTAAAGACATCTATGAGAACACTACAAAGCGTAAAGTTCAAATAGATTTGTTAATATCAGAGATACATGGGTTCATTACAACAATAGATGATGTAATTTTAGTAGCACCAATAATAAAAGAATATATGGAAGTGGCTGTAAAGAACGATGAACACCTCGTTAAACTTGCAGGTGTTATACAACGGATTATAGCTAAATCATCTGGAGGTGATGAAGAATCATTCCTACTATCAGACACAGAGAAAGAAGATTTGATATCAGCTCTCCAAGAAGATGTAGAGCATATTCAGAGAGAGGCTGATAAGATAGAGTCGTTAAAATATAAATCACAGAAAATAAAGGATAACTAATATGGGTTCGGTTATTACAAGTTTACCTGGATTATACGATCAAACAAGTGCTTTCGGAACTAAAAAACCACAATTATCATATATCCAGTTTGTACCTGGTGTAGTAGTTAGTGTGGTTACTGAACCACTTTCGGAGAAATTTGATGGTGATTTGGGTAGAATTGGCAGCATCAAAGCTTTACCTCATATTGGTGGTAAGGGTTTAAAAAAGAAGTCAATGGTTGGTGAGGAGCATAGATATTACCCATTATTACGGGGGATGCAAGAAACTCCCAATAAAGGAGATCCGGTTTTATTGGCTACCTTTGGTGGCAGACAATATTATATGGGACCATTAAATACAGAAGGAAGTCCAAATTTTAATGAAGATGTGTTTGAATATGATGAGTTGCAAAGTGGTGTAGAAACAGTAGTAAATCCGGAAGAAGAAAAAAAATCATCACTTTTTATTCCAAAGGATTATAAAAGATTACACAAACCATTAAATCCTAAACTGGATAATCCAATTGGTGATATTTTAAATGAGGAAGATTTTATAGGAAATTCAATCCATGGTGATATGATGTTTGAGGGTAGACATGGTAATAGTTTAAGAATTGGTAGTAGAAATATAAATCCATATTTAATTATATCCAACGGTAGGACTGTAAAAAGTAAAATAGAAACAAGTTTAGATGGTACTGTTTTTGGTATATTCCATAGAGGAACAATAAGACAGCATTTTAATAAGGATAATAAAGTTGTTGATGGTGAATTAAAAAAATATGAATTTACATTGGCAGATGATGAGGCTCAAGAAAATAATCCAGATAAACCTGATTTAAAAAGAGGAATAACAAAATCATATGAAAATTATTTAGGTAGAGGTGGCGTTGGAGAAAAGGAAACCTCCTTTGATGTTGATGAGGCTATATATAACTATGGGAAAGATCAACTATTCGCTTCATCTGGTAGAATAACTTTTAATGCGAGAAGTGATAGTATATTTGTATCCGCCTTTAAACATATACATATTGGATCTGGTGATTCAATGACACTCTCTACAAGTAAAAATATTTTAGTTGAAGCCGCTGAAAGTGTGATAATAAATACACCATTGTTTCATGTAAATGCTGCTGGTGCTGTGTTTATAGATGGTAGAATGACTGAAAAAGATGGAAAAAAAATACCAGCAATATCTTTGGGTAATCCAAAAAAAGGTGATTCGATGCATAAAGCTGTACTTGGTGGTGGGTTAGTAACGACTTTAGTTATGTTGATTGAAGAAATAAAGAATTTAGCACTTTCCACATCACAGGCGATAGAAGGTAGGAAAAAAGTAGGTTCTTCTATTGGTACAATGAATAAAATTGTAAAAGCGCTTGATGATATTATGGGAAAAGAATTAATTGAGGATGAAACGAGAGAAGAATCGTATGTGTATCCGAAAACATTAGCAACATTGATATTGAGTGATTCAGTAGAAATAAAGAAATAGGAGTATAACTAATGGCAGTAGCTTTAACAGCATTAAGAACATTGGATGTGGCAACTCATCTTTCTGATCTTAAATCTTTAATATCAAAATCCGACGCGTATGCTAAAATGGGCGCGCCTGGTCTGCCTGGTATACCGGATTTGAAAGAAGAAGCTAAAAAATTATTGGATGCTGAGAAAGATAAAATAATTGAGGAGGCTAGAACAGAACTTATAGCACTGTTAGTTGTTGTCATGGCTGCTGGAATAGCAAAACTTGCAGGATTAATACCCGACATAAATAAAGTGATTGCTGTGTTGAACAAGATTGTAGGTTTTATAGATGCGGCAGTTTCATTTTTAATACCTACAGCAAAGCGGGTGTTTATAGTTATACTTGCTCTTATCATAACTGTTGTCATTTCTACGATTATCCTGAAGATACCATCTCTGGTTGTGGCGTGGGGTGCTGGTATATCATTTGATGTTCCAAAAGCCATTGCTCAGACTATACTAAATGCCGCACAGGCGTTACTTGATGAACTTAAACCTATAGCACCTATGATAATATCAGTTCTTATGATGATTTTAAAAGTTTATGGGCTCATGATGATGGTGATGGGGATACTAAAAATGTTTATGCAGAGTCAGACCGATTCGGCCGTTACAGCAGAAGATGCTTTTAATATGACAGCGGACGACTGGGGAAATACCAGCGACATGGGTGGTGATACTTCTGATGATTTTAATTTTGTTGAATGCACATTACCAAATGGGGAAGTGAAACAGATGAGTGCCGAAGATTGTTTAGCTGCTGGTGGAACATTCCCTGGAATGGAATTATTATCACAATTAAATGATTTGGACAAACAAATAAATAATTTAAATGGTATGATAGGCGCGTGTTTATTACCAGACGGTACTGTAGAACAAATGTCGCCGGAGGATTGTGCAGCTGCTGGTGGTATTATGGGTGGAGCTATAGATCCAAACTTATGTTGGAGTGGCTGTGGTCATGGAATGGATATGGATGGATCTAAACTTGTTACTTGTAGATTGCCGGATGGTACAGATAGTGAAATTACATTGAGTGAATGTAATGATAGAAATGGTATGGATGCAAGTTTAGCTAATTTAATGGGATCACTTTCAAAGTTGAAGGGTGACAGAAGTGATATCTGTGATCGGTTGGGTGATATGTGTGGTTTTCAACTCGACGAGTTTATAATAACAAGTCTTATGAATCCACATGATGATACGACAGTTAAAAAAGCTACAACACGAACTGGTAAGAGGAAGGGGTTTTATAATGAAGATATTTAACACAGGAGAAACTAAGTTATGAAAAAATCAGAACTAAAAATGATGATCAGAGAAGTGGTACGAGAGGAAATTCGTGCCGGATTAAAAGATATTATTGGTGAATTGAAACAACCAGCACAGATAAAAACCACGGAAGGTGTTGGAGTTAGAAGAAACACTAAACCACCAAAACCAAAAAAACAAAAGCTTTCGAATAACCCAGTTTTAAATGAAGTGTTAAATGAAACTGCTGCTGATGAATGGGAAACAATGGGTGGAACAAAATATACGTCCGATAGAATGGGTGAACTTGTGGGAAGCTCTTACAAAAATTTAATGGATGATGAAAGCGGAAATCCAACTCCGGGTGTAATCGTTGACGGACAGACACCAGATTTTTTAAAAAAAGATTATAGAGCTGTGATGGCTGCTATAGATAAAAAGAACCAACAAAAAAACGGAGCACAATAAATGGCTATAGTAGATAATAATAATCAGTCTGTTGTTGATAGAGATGACGCGGTGTCTATTGGACTAAAATTACCCATTGTTTTGGATAATGGACAGTTAGCATCTACTAAAACTACATTGGAGGCAGTGAAGCAAAATATATTGAATTTGTGTAATACTGAAGTTGGTGAAAGGGTAATGCAGCCGACTCTAGGAGTAAGATTAAAAAGATTTTTGTTTGAACCATTTACCGAAGATACAGTCCTTCAAGTCCAGGATATTATTTTAGAGAGTGTGAATTACTGGCTTCCATTCGTTAATTTAAATGATATACAAGTAAAAATGTCAGATAATGAATCGGGTGATTTTAGGAGTGCTATGGAAATTTCAATAAATTTTAGTTTAAAGCGAGATCCAGAAACACTGGAAATGATTCAAGTAACAGTTAGTGGTTAGGAGAGTAGAAAATGATTGATGGTAAAAGTAACACAATAAAAAATTCAAATGTTAATTATTTGGGTAGAGATTTTAATGATTTAAAAAATTCGTTAGTTAATTATACTAAATCATATTTTCCAAATACATATAAAGATTTTAATGAAACCTCTCCTGGTATGATGCTAATAGAGATGTCAGCATATGTAGGTGATGTGCTTAACTTTTATGTTGACCAACAATATAGAGAAATGTTATTACCATTAGCAGAAGAAAGGAAAAATATATTAACATTAGCAAAATCTCAAGGGTATAAAGTTAATCCTATTGCTCCAGCATATGTTAATTTAACTGTTAAAACTACAATCAACGCGCTGGGTAATGGTAATCCAGATTTTACTGACGCTAACTGTTGTACAATCGATAAAGGAATGTCGGTAGTTTCTTCAACGGATTCTTCTTTATTTTTTGAAACATTAGATATTGTAGATTTTAAAATAAGTTCATCAGCTGATATTCCACCGACTGTTAGTGGTATAGTTACTACAACTGGAGTTCCAGACACATATGAATTGGTAAGAAAAGTTAGAGCAATATCTGGTGAAACAAAAACAAAAACATTTCAGTTATCAACACCCAAGAAATTTACAAAAATAACTTTACCAGAAGCAAATGTGATTGAAGTATTGAGAGTTCAAGATTCAAATAGTAATATGTGGTATGAAGTTGAAAGTTTGGCTCAAGATAAAATTCCAACAAATAGACATTATACATCCGATGAAAACAGAGATACCGCGTATAGCAATGTTGGTAGTAATATTGTTATAAAAATGCCTGTTCCTTATTCTCTTGAATATATAAAAACTTCAAAAAGATTTATAACTGAAATGGGTGAAGATTATAAAACATCTTTAATTTTTGGTAATGGTATATTAAAAAATGGAAATTCATTCAATTCTACATTCCTCGCCGTAGAGCAGGTAGGGATAAATTTACCAGGTGGGGAAGATAATTTGGAATCGTCAATAGATCCATTATTGGGAGATGCTTATGGAACTTTAGGGGAAGCTCCAGCATTTACAACTTTAACTGTAACTTATAGAATAGGTGGAGGTATCAATACAAATATTCCTTCTAATCTGTTAACAACTGTTAATGATAGTACAGCGATTTTAGGCTCTACATCAAACGTGACTGTAACAAATACTACACCAGCTTCGGGTGGATCCTCAGGGGAAAGTATTGAAGAAATAAGACACAGAGCTATGGCTAATATATCAACACAAAATAGATGTGTTAGTAAAGAAGATTACGAAGCTCGTTCTTTAAATATGTCGGCTAAATTTGGCAATATAGCAAAAGTATATTGTGCTCGTTCCGGTGCTATAAGAACAGCTCAAAGAGAAAAGGTTGCTAGTTTAGTTGATAGATTAAAAGATGTAATAGATTTAAATTTCGATTTATTTGATCCAGGAATACAAGCAGGAGAATCAATAGGATTATTAAATGATATAAAACAAAAACTTGATGCAGACCAAAGTGGGGGGTTAAATAAAGAAGATCTTGATATTTTATGGGAAACTCTGGAGATGACATCTACGAATATCACAGATGATGATAGATTATATACAATTGATTTATATTTATTATCTTATGATAATAATAAAAATTTAGTAAGTACACCAAATATAATAAAACAAAATCTAAAACAATATCTGAATCAATACAGACTGCTTACAGATCAAGTTTCGTTTTATGACGGTTATGTTGTAAATTTCGGTGTGGTTTTTGATGTTGTAGGTCAGAGTTATGAAAATAAAGATCAAATTAAAGTTAGATGTATTCAAGCAATAAAAAATTATTTTAGTGTGGATAAATCACAATTTAAACAACTACTTTACACTAATGATGTGGAAAATTTATTAATGGATGTTGATGGTGTCAGGGCTGTAAATTATGCAACATTGACTCAGACTTTCGATTATAATTCAGAAACTGCTGGTGGTGGATCTGAACTTCCGATATTTTCACCTGGATTATATACAACTATAATTAATTCCGATGGAACTACATCGACAACAAGTAATACTGGTTATGGTTATTTTTATGATTTTGGTAAATTTTATGGGTTAGCAGCTGTTGCCGGTAAAGGTATAGTATTACCAGCATATGAGCCAGCGGTATTTGAATTAAAAAACCCAAATCAAAACATTAGAGGAATTGTTCGGTAGGAGATAAGTTAAATGTATCATTTTATATATCCTTCAAAGGATAGTTACATATACGAAGTAAATACAAACTCTGAAAAGAATTTCGGTGGTGATGGCAATCTTGTCCTTAAAAAAGATTTTGACGTTAATTCATTAAATGGTGTTTCTCGGGTTCTTTTACAATTTGATATATCCGAATTATCACAATCAATTGTATCTAATACAATACCAACAGATGCTAAATACTTTTTAAGATTATACGAACAAAAAACATCTGAACTTTCACCCGAATATTCATTAGCCACATTTCCACTATCATCAAGTTGGGAAGATGGAACTGGATATACAACACAAGATCCAAATAGTAGAAATGGTGTGAGTTGGGTTAGAAGTGATGAGAGTTTTGATAATACTACTTGGGTTAAAAATAGTGGACCTTATGATTCTGGTAGTAGAAGTGTTAGTGGTGGTGGTATTTGGGTAACTGGAAGTGCTGAATGTTCACAGTCGTTTTCATATGAATCTCCAGATGTTAATATGGATGTAACTGATATGGTAAATAATTGGTTAGATGGGACTACATCAAACAATGGATTAATTCTTAAATGGAGTGGAAGTCAAGAAGACTCATCTGATTATTCAGGTGATATAAACTTTTTCTCATCCAACGCAGATTCTATATATTCACCAAAGATTGAAGTAAGGTGGGATAGTCATACAACTATAGGTGATACGGGTTTAACACAATTAACTATTGATGGTACAAAAGATAATTATCTTTATATGATGAATTTAAGAGATACATATAAAGAAACAGAAAAGCCAAGATTTAGAGTTGGGGCTAGAGAGAGATATCAAACAAAATCTGCTTCTACAACCAAATCAACTACATCTCCATCATATGTACCTGAGGGTAGTGGTAGTTATTCAATAATAGATGTTGCAACAGGAGCAACTATTGTTCCATTTGGTGATTATTCGTTGCTTAGTTCTGATTCAGGATCTAATTATTTTAAACAAGATTTAAGGGGTTTTATAAATAATAGATCTTATAGAATTGTATTAAGATTAAAAACGGATGATAATAAACTAAGAATTTTTGATGACAATTTTAATTTTAAGGTGGTGAGTTAGATGCATTATTTTATATTCGCAAGTAAGGATTCATACATAACCGAAGATTCTTCTGGTCAAGTAATTCTATATCCAGATTATACGGATAGAAACTATGGTGCAGATGAAATCATTGAATTAAAAAAAGAATTTGCTAATTCATATTCAACTGCTTCATATAATGTTTCAAGAATGCTTACACAGTTTGATTATACAGATGTATCTGCTTCTATTGTAGATGGAACTATAACGAGTCCAAAATACTATTTAAGATATTACGAAGTAGAAGGACAATCTGAATCAGACAAAACCTATTCACTATCATCATTTCCGATATCACAGAGTTGGGAAGAGGGTGTTGGAAAACATTTTGATAATCCAAAAACAAAAAAAGGTGTTACTTGGACAGATTATAATTCAGGTTCTGCTTGGTCATTAGTAGCAGACACAAACGCGGATTCAGGTAGTAGAACAACAGGCGGTGGTGTTTGGATAACTGGAAGTGGTTATGAAGCATCTCAATCATTTACAAATCAATCTGGTGATATGGAAATGGATGTTACTGATATTGTAAATAATCATTTAGGTTCATTACCTAATTATGGATTTATAACAAAATTTAGTGGTAGTTATGAAGACGATGGAACACCACTTCATTTAAAATTCTTTTCAAAAAACACACATACAATATATGCACCAAAATTGGAAGTAAGGTGGAATGATATATCTTTTTCTACTGGCAGTTTAAATTCATTAACAATGAGTGGAGAATTTGAAAATCATATATTTATAAAAGGATTACAACCAACATATAGAGAATCAGAAAAGATTAGATTTAGATTGGGTTGCAGAAAAAAATATGTTCAAAAAACATTTACGGAATCGGTTCAAAACGCCACAGGTTCTTATGTGCCAAGTGGTCGTGGGTTATATTCAATTGTAGATGTTGCGACGGATACACCAAGAGTTCCATTTAGTGCATATACATCAATGAGTTGTGATTCAAATTCTATGTATTTTGATCAACGGTTTAATACATTTGAACCTGGGAGATATTATAAAGTGTTATTTAAATTAAAATATGATGATGGTCAGGAAATTATTTATGATAACGATGAAGAGTTTAAGGTAATATAATATGGTTAATGATAATCAAGGTAGCGCGTGGCTTACACCGAAAGAAGATCCAAGTTATGTTGAACGGTGGACTGCACAAAATATTAGAGAATATAGAGATTCTGTATATGATAAAATATCTGAATTATTACTAAGCCAGTGGTCGCAGATAGAACCTCATATAGAAGGAAATAGTTTAGAATCTTTACAAAAAACATATAGAGATGGTAAATTAGTAGTTGGAAGAGATGTTACGGATATGCTTGTTGTATATGAAAGTGACATTGATGCTAATGCTGATGATGAAAAAATATCAGGGGCTATACTCGGTTGGTTGGACTTTGTCGATTTAAGTCAAATTAGTTTAGATATAGTTACAACATCCGAAGTTACAGAAGAAGGAAACCCATCACCTCCAAATTTAATTTTAAAAGCTCCAGATAAAACAGATTTCAATTTAAATGAAATAATCGGTACATTAGAATTGAGTGAAATTAATCTTAAAGATAATGTTTCACAATTTATGAAGTTAGATAAAAATGTAACTAACATAAATAGAAGTAAATTATCCGAACATGTTGATACCCAATTTTCTGAATTGTCACCAATTACTTTTACACATTTTCTTGAAAGATATAATAAACTTAAAAAGCAAATACCACTTAGATATAGAAGTGATGAGTTTTTTAAAGAATATAGTGATTCAAATTTACCATTTGAGTATAGAATTGAAAAACTTTTTGAAGAATTTGAAAGAATTAAAATAGATATACCAAGAGGGGCATTAACTCCTTATGGTGAAATTAAACCAACATTGGATTCATTAACAGATGAAGAATTATTTGGTTGGGAAACTTTAACATATTTAGTATCACAAGCTCAAACTATAATTGGAACTGAAAATCATATATACAACCAAATCGATGCTAAAAGTTGGCAAGATACGATTGACAATTTAGACGGTGCTTTAGACCTTTCATCTGAAATTACTTCTTCACAGCAAACGGAAATTATACGACTTGAAGAGATAATAGCTAGTTTTAGTGGTTCGTTTTATGATGCTGAAGATGTTTTTGGTTGTACAGATCCAACGGCACTTAATCATGATTCATCTGCTAATACAGACGATGGTAGTTGTGAATATTCAGAAGTAGCTGAAGACGCTATATTTATACCAAAGACTGGTGTTAATATTCATGTTGAGGGTTCGGGACTTAATATTGGTGGAAATAATCAAGGAGGGACCGTTCCTAGAGTATTGGAAATAGATGGAGATGTAATTTATCAACAATCTTACCCTTATAACCAAAATAGAGGCCATAGAATGACAGTATTTTCAGAAGATACTTTACGTCAGAAAGCTACAGATCCATCAATGAATATGGTTCCAGAAGATGCTAAATTTGATCGAATATATGATACCGCCGAAAGCACTAATACTAATCTCCAAACCAGTCCTTATCTCCGTGCCGACATGGCCAACGATATTTTTACGGCGCCGAGTGGAGTTCAAGGTTGGAAAATGAATGATTTGTTTGTAGTAACTTCGTACGGCGTTATTGATTATGATGAACTATTAGAACAGGCTTTAAAATCTATTGGTGGGTGTTATCCAAGATTGGTAAGTGGATATCAAGATGATAATCCAGATTCGAATGTTAAATCAACATATGCTCTTATAGGAAGTAAAGCTTTAGGTGAATGTAATGGGTATGAAGCTGTTGGTGATGATGGTACTACAGCAGCTAGTGTAGCAGCTGAAATAACTAAATTTTGGGAATTTGATGAAGAGGCGGAGGGTATTATTGGACTTGAATATGAGCCAGTACTCGGTTGTACCGATTCATCAGCTGCAAATTATAACTCAAACGCGGATGAAGATGATGGTAGCTGTTCATATCTAGCAGTTGCATTCGAAGAAACATTTGATGATTGGCAAGATACTTATTCACCATCAAATTATTGGTGGAGAACGAGAGGTGGTAGTGGATTACAAAATGTAATAAAAACAGATGGACCTGATGGATCCGGCGATGGTGCTGTTAGATTATACAGAAAGTCTCCAGCCGGTACATGGGCTGGGGCATTATATAATAAGGCTGATGATAATACACACAGTTACCCGGAATTTGATATTGCAAATAGAAAATCAGAACATTTATTTTTACAAGAAAATAGAACATATAAAGTTAACATTTGGGCAAGATGTAATACAACTGATGACAAAGCGCATATGTTTATTGGTGATACGCGTAAAGATCCGTACGCTTGGAATAAGGAAGTTGTATGGGAAACAAATGGGGTATGGACTGAAAATATATTTACTTTTAATAATGCTGTAAAGAATGATAAACCAGGCGGGTCAGAACCATTTAAAATTGAGTATTGGGAATATCCCGGCGGCGAAAGGCCAGGTTGGGCAAGTCGACTTCCATCTCCCGATACACCAATAGCTACGGAATATGTTGATACACTTAATAAAGACTGGGGTTATGGTGTAATTGCTGGTGGATTATCAGATCATATAATAGCGGAAATGACGGGGTGGGTAAACTTACCCAGTACTGGTACTTATACATTTGATGTCTGGTCTGATGATGGCGTTAGACTTTTTATTGATGGTGATGAGGTGATAGACCAATGGTATGATGGCTCTGCTCAGACTTATTCAGGCACTAAAAACATAACTTCAACGGGTGTTCATAGCGTGACGCTCAGGTATTATGAAAATGCCGGCAGCGCTGGGGTAAAATTTTATGTTAAGGGGCCGGGAATTCAAGGTGATGCTAATGGTTATATATGGGTTACTGGTTACTCTAATCCGGATTTCCCATTATATCCTGGAGTAATGGCAAACATTTATCTTTATCCTGGTACAAAACATGGTGCAACTACAGGGCAGTATTGTGATTATGCTAATTTAAAAATTACAGAAGTCGCTGGGAGTGGTGGTATATTGCAAACCGGTGGTCAGATACCAGGTCCAATACCATCATCAAAGAATATTGATTCCAATCCAAGTGGTGACAGTAACTATATATCACTACCAACTCGTAATTTTGATATGAGCGGTATACCAAAACCATTTCAAAGACCATCAAAACAAAAACAAATGAGAAGAGGTGGAAGAACAAAACCACAACCAACAATAAAAGGTAGAAGGTAAACATGGCATATATAGAATTATATAGTAAAGATATTTTAGATTTAATTAATCTTGGAAAAACTACTAATGATTTTAATGAATCCAGTGGTGATTATATTAAAGTGGAAGTATTTAGAGACAATTCTACTGTTCCATTGGGAACTCTCTATTCAAATAGATTACTACTTAGATATGAACAGTCCGATAGTTATTATGTTGGTTCATATCATTATAAATCAAATGTTGGATTTGTAGAAGGTAAAGATACTGCTGATGGAACTAATAATGTTTTATCGGCAATACCAATCAGCGATGGTGTAAATGAACCCTTGAGTATTGGCAGTGTATATAAAAAGCAATTGGATATATTTAAAGATGATAATGGTAGAATTTATATTAAGCCAAATGAGATTATTAAATTGCTTAATTTATCTAAGGCGAAATATAGATTAAGGATTCATTTTTTGAGAAATATAAAATCAACTCTTGGTAGTTTTCTTAAACTTATGAAAAATAATTTAATAGAAAATGGAAACTTTTTTGCTGGGTTAGAAGCTACACAAACTGGTGATTTAGATATATCTGCTGGAAAGAATAATTTTACAAGAATACCAAATCCAGGATTCAGTCCGAATGTACTAGAGCAAAGTGGGTTACCAGATAATGAATATAATATGAGGGTAACTGGTACAACTTCAAATAGTAATTATGTATTTAGCTGTTGGGTTGCTTGGGATAGTACATTTAATGGAGATTCCGGTATCGTATCGTTTTCTGGGGCTTCAACTCAGGGTAATGGACTTTCACCAGTATCTAATACAGATTTGCGTGGTAGTTATTTAGCGGATGATGAAAGTGATAGAATTTTAGCTACTAAAGAAATATCTGGAATAACTTGGTATAGATTATATTCATTTGTTTCTACCAACGGAAACGCGGATTTAGGTAGTATTCTAATTCAATTAGGTAAAAACTTTGGAGATTTTAATCCATCAACAGCGCCATTGGGAAAAAGATATTTTACAGATTTAAGATTTGAAAAAGTAGATAGTTTTACTGGAGCTTCTATTGATGGGTATATAAATACACTAAAATTAGAAACCCAACCGGTGGGTACTGGTGTCTCAAATGGTGGAGGATACTAATGAAATTTTTAATAAAACAAATATCACCATCGAGAAACGAACTTAGGATAACATTAAATCCAGTAGAGGTTAATGGTATATCTTCTTATATTTTTGGATCTGTTGGTGGAACATTTGATGAGGGATCTTTAAATTCAAATTACACCCCACCATCTTCAGCAAACTTTCATTCGGTAGGACCTAATCCCGGTGTTATTAGATTAATAGTTGCTTATCTAAAAGATAATCTAGGAACAGTTTCTGGTTTTAAAAATACTACTTTAAAATTAAAAACTGGCGTACAATTAACTATTGTTAATATAGCCATTGATGATATTAGTTTAACTAATTTAACATCAGATACATTACCATCAATGGTAATTAAATTAACAAATCCATTACCACCTTCAGTTGCAAAATTTGATGAAGTTACAATTGAAGAACAGATAATAACAACTCAAGAACAAGAAGTTTATTATATATCAGCAACAGAACCACCGGCTGTTATTCGTGGTTTAGCTTATGATGAGGGAATGGTAGATACAATAGGTAATACGGATTTACAAAAATTAACAGCTGAAAATTATAATGAATTAACTTCGTCATTTCAACACAGTGATAAGAGTCTAATTGCCCAAATAATTTCTGGTAGTGACGATTTAAATCTAAAAATAGATTATAGTAAATATGAAAATCACACACATTTTGGTTCAGCTGTTTCTAAACTTGAAAATTTTAGATATAAAGTTGTACAATTGGAAAATTATTTAAATCAAGTATCTCAATCATTATCTACTGGAAGTTTAGAATCATCTGATAAGTTGAGAGCAAAATTATTTGATAATGTTCAAAATGTAAAAAATACATTTACTCATTATGAAAAGAATTTATATTATAAATCAGATACATTGGGACACAAATATAATTTAAATATTGGAGCTAATTATATACCTAAAAGCGCATTAAGCACTGCTAACTCAGAGAAACTTATAAATAACAGTGGATTTGATTTGGTTTATAAAGCTTCCGGCTCAGTTAGTGAAAGTGGGCATATGGAGTTATTTAAGGGTAAATATAATATTGAGGATAAACCACTTTATAACTACAGTAGTTCATTTTATTTATCATTCCTAATGAAAGGTGATGAAGAACTTAATGGAAATATCAAGTGGGTAAATAATAATGAAAATTATATTCCAAAGATTCCATTTGATGCATTGTATACAAGTTCTATATCATCTCCACTCATACAATCCGAATCTTGGAACAGATATATTTATCACGCTTCTATGTCATATTGGGCGCCACATTCAAGTAATCCTATAGTTGGAACTGCTGGAACTATATCGGATTTCAGTCATAATTCTTCTGAAGTAACATTACTTAGTGGTGATAATATAACTGGTTCTTATTCAATAACAGCAGGTGGAAGATATTCTAATTTAGCGACAACAGTTACATCAAGTGGAATACCATTTATAGGATCTATTGTACCGGTTGGTGAATTATTTAGAATATATGCAGATACGAGTTATGGTACTGCAGTAACATCATCATATTTAACTGATATTAAACTGACAAAATTTGATCCATCAAATTTTCTACCATTTTCAGAAATATATTCAACGGGTTCAACTGAATTTATAAATTGGTACGATGATCAATACACATCCGCCTCATTATTTGATTTGATAAATTATAATAATTTAACGAAAACATTACCTGAATATTTTAGTGATGATAGTCAAATAGATAATATAGATTTTAGAAAATTTGTTAATATGATGGGAGAACACTTTGATTTAATTAAAAATTATATTGATGGGTATGGCTCAATTTTAAAAACACAGTATGGTGAGGTAGGATCTGTACCTGAAAATTTATTGCCTGTAATTGCTGAAAGTTATAATTGGCAATTTATGTTGCCATTTGGTAAAAAAGAAGATGCTGATTTATTAAATTTCTTTGGATCTTCCATTTCTAATATGAATAATACTTCAAATTTTAAAAATAATATTTGGAGAAATATTGTAAACAATATTAAATATATTTATAAAACCAAAGGAACTCATAACAGTATAAGGGCTTTATTAAATTCATATGGGTTTCCGCCTGATATATTAAAGATAAGAGAGCACGGAGCTTCATTAGAACAATTTGAAGATTCTGTATTATCGGATGATGTTTCCAATTTGACAGAGGGTCTTGGTGGAACTGGTGGTAATTTATCATTCACACAAAAAGAAGATAAGTTAGTTTCGTATATTATTGATTCACCGGCAAGAGTTATAAATGCTGAATGGAGAAGGGACAGTGTTACAGCTGAAGCTGTAGAATTTGTATTTAAACCGGTAAAGGGAACTAATACTGAAAAAGTAATTCAAAGTAGTGGTAGTGCTGGAAATATATTATGGGATGTTATTTTACAACCATCTGCTAGTAGCAATTTAAAAGGTAGATTACAATTTAGATTAAATATATCTGAAACAGGATCTCTTGATATTAATACCGCATCTAATAGAATTTCAATGTCCACAAGTTATCAAAATCTGAGAAATCAGAATCATTGGAATGTATTATTACAAAGAAATTCTGGTAGTAACACCGACATGACAGTAAGTCATTCATATCAACTTTATATTGGTGAACAAGATGGTGATAAGGTTAAAGTTTTAGAAGCAGTATCAATGTCATTTGGTGGAACTGTTTATTCGCAGTCGGCTGCTAACTGGGCAGGAACTGGTAGCAGACACATGGATAGTGGAAGTAATTTGGTTATTGGTGGGGTTTATACAGGATCATTTGCTGAATTAAGGACTTGGAAATATGCATTAAGCGCGTCAAAATTTAAACAACATGTTTTTGATAAGAAAAGTGTCGCTTCAAATTCAATAACTGGGGCACAGGGAGATTTATTTTATCATTATAGATTAAATGAAAATTGGTCGTCCGGTTCATCAAATCCAAAAATTAAAGATTATAATACTGGTAATGTAAAAGATTATTCTATAGATATATCTACAGCTGCTCTTGGACATACACCATTATACGATACAGATATATTTGATAGAATCCAATTTAGTGTGGGAGTTGGTGGTTCATATGAAGTAAGTGATAATAATATTATTATTGATAATGAAAGACGGTTTATAAATAATCTAAACCCAACAGAACCAAGTGTTATGAATGTGTATCATCCATTGATTAATAAAAGAAAAGCTTCAAGTACATTAGAAATTACCCGTTCACCACAAGAAGTTATTAATGACTTTATTCTTAATCAGCTGGGTAATTTTGATTTTAATGATAAGTTTGCAGATCCTCAAGATGTTACTAAGGATACATATAGAGATTTGGAAGTGTTTGCAAAAGAGTTCTTTGACTATTATGATATATCTTTGGATGTAAATAAATTTATAGAAGCCCAAGCTGCTATTTTTACAAAAGAACTTGTAACTTCAATAAAAAGATTAGCACCTGCTAGAGCTGTTTTTTCTAAAATTGGTGTGGAATTAAAACCAACATATTTGGAAAGACAAAAATTACCAGCTCCCACACTTGAAAAACAAATATTAAGTTTCGAAGGTGACATTCCATTTACTGATTGGGGAAAAGACAAATATAGTCTTACTACAATAGTTAATTTGGATCCAGCCAATTTAACCAAAAATGCACATATTGAAATCGCATCTCATAAAGCCAGTATTCCAACTTTAATTGAAGAATATGTATCAAACCGTGATGGTCATATAGAAATATTATCACCAGAAGGAACAAGTCCATATTATGATTTCACTAATCAATATGAATTGTACCAAAATAAAGATGGTCATATTGAAATTGCATCTCATACTAGCAGTATTCCAACTTTAATTGAAGAATATATCTCAAATAGAGATGCTCATATAGAAATATTATCACCAGAAGGAACAAGTCCATATTATGATTTCACCAGCCAATATGAGTTGTATAAAAATATAAATAGTAACCTTAATGTTATACCTGATAATATGTCTGATTCAAATTCTACATCTTCATTTCAATTTGGCATGGAGAATAAATATTCAAGGGATATTAATGTGGAAGTAGCTTCTGCTACTAAAAGTACTCCAGATATTACTTCTAATTTATTTACAACGAAAAACGGGATATTTTATTTTATAGGAGCTGATGAATTTAAAGATAGAGCTATTAAGTCATATTCTAATTACGATGATGATTGGGGTACAGGAACATCCGATGTTAAATTTATGCATTATGGATATGCTGGAACTGGTGGTGATTATAATACATATCATTATGAAAATAGATTTATTTTCCATACAGTTGGAGATGTGGAGTCAATATCTGGATCTTACCCAAGTATATCGTCTAGTTTTGAAACTGATTTTACTGGTACAGTAGATGCTGTAGGTGGTATTACTGCAAGTGTAGATTTTACAAATCAAATTTTTATAAAAACAAATGAATTTTTCGGCCTTAGGCCATTGGGAACTACAGTAGGATTTAAATCTACCGGTTCTATTGATATTAGGGGTGGTAAATTTTTAGATGAAACATTTGTATATCCAGCAAATCATATTTTTGTGGTAGGAACTTCAAAGGATTCTATTGATAGATTGATTTATAAAGGAACACAAAATACTGGCGGAGAAACTATCGAATCTGAAGCTTTTACTGATTTATCAACAGACGCTTTTTATTATATAACAACTACGGGTGAAAGTGGTTATACAGTACAATACAATTAAATTATATTTTTTTTTTATTATTTGTATATTTATATATGAAATATAATGTTATAGACATCACCGGTTAAACGAATTTTAGGAGAATAATAAAATGGGATATTTAGACAATTCAACAATAGTGGTAGATGCTGTTTTAACAAAGCAGGGAAGAAAATTACTAGCACTGGGGCAGGGGCTCAATATAAGTTATTTCACATTATCGGATACAGGGGTAGATTATTCTCTATGGAATCCAGACCACCCAAGTGGTTCTGCTTACTATGGGGAGGCGATTGAGAATATGCCTAATTTAGAGGCTCTTCCAAACTCAGCTTATTTTATGAGAAACAATTTACTTACTCTAAGTCGCGATGTTAAGGCAATGCCGTATGTAACCTTACAGGGTAAGGGTATTGGTCAGGCTGCTTCATATGTATGGGGAACTGGTAATACAGATACTGTTATAATACCAATAAACCTTGAAAATGTTGCTTCGGAAGATGTCGGGTGGCAGATTGTTGTTCCTGATTCTTCATTAGTAACCGTTTCTGGTGCTGGTTGGTCGCAAGCATCCATCGGTGGTAATGTTCAGCAATATTTAAATGATCAAGAAATTTCAAATGCTGTCATTTATGAGGCTGGAGCTGGAGTTTCTACTGTTGATATTGATAGAGTTAATACAACAACTACAAGAACATTACTTTTGACATTTGTGAGTAAATCTACTGGAGCTTATAAACATTTTAGCTTGACAATGCCAAGATATCCAATCGATCAATAAAAGAACTGGAGATACTAAATGGAAATATATAATAATAAAATATTCAATGGAGATATATAATGGCATTACCATCACATGCGTCGGAGATTAATATATCCGATAAAATTGCAGATACAATTAAAACTACCGCTGGATATTTTACAAATGGGGACGGTACCCTTGGTGGAGAGGACATTTTCACGGGATCATTAGCTTCTAGTAATGAGTTGTATTATTTTAATGTAAATCACAAAACTCCAACCGATACTACCAGTGAAGTACAATTTTCAGTTACATTTGGTCACGCTGCTGGTTCTGGATCTAACACTTATGGTGATTCAACCACGAATGCTAATACACTTAATGGTGAAACTCAAGCGATATATAAACAGTTTACAAATCTTTTGTTGCAAGAATCTGAAGCTTCCGGTGGATTTAGAATTTCAGCCAATGCTGGTGGTGATGGAATACTTGCGGTTGATACTAGAGATGAATATTTTTACGCTTTGGTTGGTAAGAGGGAAAAATTTAAGGATAGATTTAACAAAAAATCATGGACATTATCATTATCTGGTTCTGATACTGCCGGGTTGGGTAACCAAATATTCCTAACAGATGATAGTAGCACTGTAGCCGCCGTTGCTACTCCTGGAGGTCCAAGACATAATATTGTAAGTGGTACTTTGGGGAATGTAGTTGCTGGTCATACATATGCTGACAAAACTTATGGTTGGTTTTATCCTGAAATGGGAGTCATGTTATTTAGTGGTGTTGAACTTTCAGCGAGTATACCTGGACTTGGGGGTGCAGAAGGTACTGAACATGTTACTGCTAGTTTTGATACAGACTTAGTACCACTAGCTTCATCTGGCTTTTCACCAAATATTAATTCTACAGCAAATAGCAAAAACGCACTTAGACTTGCAAATTGCATGAGGAATGTAAATGGTAATGCATTGAGGTTAAGAAGTGAAGAAGATCAAACTCAAGAAAACTATTTTTGTAGAATTAAAGCTGCTGAATATAATTTTAGTGCTAATCCTACATTTACAAGTGGTTCAAAGAACAAAATCAGAAATTTGGATATGCATGGAAATCCGCAATCATTTATAACTGGTGTTGGTTTGTATAATTCAGCTGGACAGCTATTAGCTATAGCTAAATTGAGTTCTCCTCTTAAAAAGAATTTCGCATCTGAAGCAACAGTTAAAGTTAAGCTAACTTATTAATTTGTTATTATTTAGGAGATATCGCAAGTGAAAATTTACAATGAAGTCATATCACAATTTAATGACCTTACAGGACAATGGGAAACAATATTCGAAGATGCTGAAGAATATAACGGTCCGATGCTTTTGGCTATGGCGCTCCCATCAAACGCAACATCTATGAACGCATCCGATAAAATTGCAGATACAATTAAAACTACCGCTGGATATTTTACGAATGGGGATGGTACATTAGGAGGAAGCGATATTCATACTGGATCTTTGACTGATTCAAATGAAAAATATTATTTTAATACTACACAAATGCCCCCACAATCAGCATCAGCTGAAGTACAATTTTCAGTTACATTTGGTCACGCTGCTGGTTCTGGTTCTAATACTTATGGTGATTCAACTACGAATGCTAATACACTCAATGGTGAAACTGAAGTTATTTATAGACAATTTGCTGGTATTCTTATAGCTGAACCCGAAACTTCCGGTGGATTTAAAATCTCCCAACAGGGTTCATCTGGTCAGATAGCTGTCGGAGATAGAGATGACTATTTTTACGCTTTGATTGCAAAGAGAGAAAAATTTAAAGATAGGATAAATAAAAAATCTTGGACATTAGTGTTATCAGGATCTGACTCTACTGGTTCTGGGGTTTCGTTATCCTTAACAGATGATAGCTCAACTGTAGCTCAAGTAGCAACACCTGCAGGTCCAAGACATAATATTGTAAGTGGTACTTTGGGTACAGCATATATCGCGTCATCTGTAAAAACTTATGGTTGGTTTTATCCAGAAAGAGGGGTTATGATATTTAGCGGGGCTGAACTTTCGTCGAGTATTCCAGGTGGACCTAATTTCGGAAGGCCAATGTTAGGCGCCGGTACTGCGGCAATTAGTGCTTCTTACAATAGTACTTATTATAGTGGTAGTGCTGAAGGGGCTAATTTTCTATCAAGTTCGTTAGGGATACATGATATTGTAAGACTTACAACATCCGCTTCTGGTGTTGGCGATGGTCCTGAAGTAATATTAGAAGTTGTTGGTAATCCACCTACTGATTATGCTTTTACTGGAAGTGTTGCTTGGCCATTAAGTGCTGGGGGAGGAGCTTCAGGCTCTCAAACTCATGGAGTAAGTGGTAGTATAGGTGAACCAACAACAGACGTTACTGCTAGTTTTTCTATAGATGGTGAATTATTAAATAGTAGTAGTGGTTTTGCACCAAATATTAATTCTACAGGAAATCCTAAAAACGCAATTAGATTTATAAATTGTATGCGAAATGTAGATGGTAACACGTTACAATTAAGAAGTGAGGAAGATGCTACTCAAGAAAATTATTTCTGCAGGGTTAAATCGACTGAATATAATTTTAGTGCTAATCCAACTTTTGTGAGTGGTTCAAAGAACAAACTCAGAAATTTGGATATGCATGGAAATCCACAGACATTCATAACTGGTCTTGGTTTGTATAATTCAGCTGGGCAACTTTTAGCGGTTTCTTCATTGAGTAAACCATTAAAAAAGAATTTCGCATCAGAGGCGACAATTAAAGTTAAGCTAACTTATTAATGTGTTATGTTTAGGTTATTATGGCAACTAAATTTGGAAGAATTGATTCATCAGAAACTTCATTTGAAGAACAAACATTTAATAAAAGTCAAACATTAACTAGCGCATCTGTTGGTGTCAATTATGTTCTTGGTATAAAAGATCAGTATCTATCAGGAACAGCTGATATTGGTGGGGGACTTTTGACTACATCCGGTAGTCATTGGGCTTCCGTTCATACAATGTTTTACCTAAGTGGTTCTTCAAAAGTCGCGGCTGAAATGCCAGCCGATTCGGAAAAATTCAATAATATATATCACAACTTCAATCAATATAATGATTTAAAACCCTTCCATACAAATAAGTTTTATGATAGCGCTT